>Ga0255053_10000020_pt1 | contig 66860 bp, 59 predicted proteins | sample JV7_2_22_MG_FD_188635 | JGI IMG/M metagenome (GOLD analysis project Ga0255053, IMG submission 188635) | Seawater microbial communities from Jervis Inlet, British Columbia, Canada - JV7_2_22 | ecosystem: Environmental > Aquatic > Marine > Inlet | place: Canada: British Columbia | collected... | reverse complement strand
TGGCAGAAGGAGCATTCCGTGTTCACGGCGAGGTGCGAATCGCCGTCGTGGCAGTCAAAGCAGATGGCGGGCCTCACCGCCCCCACCTCCATGAACTCCTCGGCGTCGGGGAGCCCGTGGCACTCGCCGCACTCCAGCTTCTCGATCTCGGCGTGTTCCGGGTGGCTGAAGGCGAGGTTCGTCCCGCGGGGCTCGGGCGGGCTCCAATCGATCTCGTCCTCTACGTGGCACTCCAGGCAGTCTGTTTCCGTCACCGACAGCCAGGCCGCCCCGTCACCCTCAGGAATACCTGCATGGCAGCCGAGGCAGCTGTTGAACATGTCGACGTGGATGTCGTGCGGGAACGGCTCCGCCTGCGGTAGGCTGAAGAGCGCCCCGCCGGCGATCAGCAGCACCGGAATCGCGAGCGCGGCTCTCGCGGCGAACCTCCTCATATGCCGTCTCCTCCAGCGAGGCCGAACCGCCACTGCAGTCCGACATAGGCCCGGTTCTGCGTCCAGTCCTCGGCGCCCGGCTGGTTATCGTACGAGATGCGATACAGCGTGTAGCTGCCGATGATCGCGACTTCGCCGAGCGCGATCGACCCGTCGATCCCGCCACCTTGCACGAACTGCTCGCCCACCCGGAACTCACCGAAGTTCTGTGTGGAGGTGCCGCGCAGGCCAACGTAGGTGCGCGGGCCGAACGTCTTGCCGAAGGTAAGATCGCCGCCGTACCTGACCGCTCCGAACCCGGTGATCGCTCGATAGCCTCCGTCCGCGTACCAGCCGCGGTTCCCCCAGCTCGCGCGGCCGGAGATCGTCCATCCGTAGTCTTTGATCTCCACGAACTGCGCCCCGGCGTTCGTGTCCTCGTACTTCCGGTACCCGCCCGCCGCCTCGAGGCTGAGGCCGATCCGCGGGGAGCTCCAGCGAAGCGCGCCCGTCGCCTCGTTGAACGCCACCGGAGAGAACGCCCCCCAGATCGTCCACAGCTCGAAGAACGGAAGGTATCGCCGACCCTGGACGGAGAAGTCGAAGCCCGCCGCGATCGGCGTCGTGATCGTCAGCTTGGCGTCGTTGAAATCGGCGTACGCCATGTCGTACTTGCCCTTGGCGTCGATCGACACGTTGCCGAGCAGGAGGCCGAAATCGAAGGCGAGGCGCTCGGTATATAGCGCCAGCTGGTCCGTGCGGATCTCCCTCTGGTAGAGCACGCTGCCCGCCAACTTGCGTCCCCACCGGGCCCCGAGCTCGGCGCCGAAGATGAGGCCGCGCCGGTCCGTGGCGAAGAGGTCCGCCTCCTGCATGAGGTCGCCGTCGCGCGGCTGGTCGATGTTCGGGGAGAGACTCCAACCGGCCCAGCCCTCTATCCAGAGGAACGGGAGGGTCTTCCAGAGGACGGAGGCTCCATCGTAATTGTAATAGCCGAGGCCGTTCGTCAGCTGGATGCGGCCTCCCCGTATCCTGACGTCCCGGGTGTCGTACGTGAGATAGGCGCTGAGCGCGTCGAACTCCTGGCTGGCACGCGGCCAGATATCGGACGTCCCCACCCGGCCGCGAACGGCCACCGTCGCGGAGAGGCCCCGCACCCCACCCCAGGCCGTGAACCGGAGATCCTGGTTGGTCACCCAGGCGTCCTCGATCGGACCGGCCCGGTACCAGCGGCAGAACTCCCCGATGGTGCAGCTCACGATCGTGCCGTCCGCTAGCTGCCGCACGAGCCCGTCGCCGGCAACCTCACTCTCCGGAAGGCTGTCCCGCTCCATGGTCGGCATCTGGAGGAAGGATCCATCGATCGTGACCATGCCCCTGACGCCCTGGGCCTGGAGCTGCCCGGGATGGAGGGAGAGCGTCAGGAGGACGAGTGGGCCCAAGGCCCACACTCCGTGACCGAACCGTCTCGAGCGAACGATGAGCGACCTCCTGCCCACGCTGGGCTCGTTTCGCTAAGACTTCACGAGCATGGAGGATCGTCGAGGATCATCGGGTAGTCCGGCCGAGTCTACAACCGCCGGTTGTCCGGCTCGGCTCGGAGACACACATTAGGGTACTTGTGACTCGCTCCGCGCGCAATGCTGTAGTGTGCGGGCACTTAGCGGGGCGTCGTCGGCACCGGCAACACCATCCGGAACGCGAATGCCTGACACGAAGACCGACGCGGACACCGCGCTCCCGGCCCGCGACGAGGCGGAACGCGGGGCGCGGAGAAGGGGCCCTGGATTGAGCGGGTTGGCCCTCATTGGTGTCATCCTCTTTTCCGTCACCTTTGCCGGCATCGTGACCGCGGTCTACCTCCTCCCACCGGAACACCTGAGGATCCCGGAGCTGCAACCCGCCGTGCGCGTGGCGAAGGAGACGGACTTCCCCATCGGGGCCAGCCGGATCGTGGCGTGGGGCGACGAGCCGATACTCGTGGTTCGGGGGAGAGAGAGGTTCTGGGCCGTTCAGGGCACATCGCCATTCGACGGCTGCGTCCTGCGCTGGGAGGCCGAGTCGTTACGGGTGGTCTCGCCATGCACCTACGTCGTCTACGACCTCCGCGGAAACGTCGTCTCCGGCTTGAGCTTGATCCCGCTCAAGCCCTACACGGCCTTCGTTCGCCGCGGAACCCTGTACGTGACGGGCTGACGCATGAGTGACGAAGAGCAGCAGGGCGACCGGGGACGCGCCGGATGGCTGTCCCGCATCCGGCAGGACGTCATCAGCAGCACCGACGCCCGCCTGCTGGGCTTCCTCCGGTTCCTCGGCCTCCTCTACGGGCCGATCGCACGCAGACTGCCGATCGACCAGGCGTTCAAGAAGGCCCTCAAGTACCGGCTTCCCGCGCACGTGGGCTGGGGTCACGCCCTGGGGGGGATCACGTACCTCCTCTTCATCTTCATGATCATTACGGGGGTCTTGCTCTCCTTCTACTACAGGCCGTCCGTGCAGGAGGCCTATCCGAGCATCCAGTACATCGTGTCCCGCATCCCCTTCGGCTGGATGCTCCGCGATGTGCACGTCTGGTCGGCCAGTCTGCTCATCGTGGCGGGCGTGGCGCACCTGATGAGGGTCTTCTTCAGCGGAGCCTACAAGCCGCCGCGTGAGACGAACTGGGTCATCGGCCTGCTCCTCATCCTGACCTTCGGGGCGTTCGGCGCGACGGGTTATCTGCTGCCGTGGGATCAATGGGCGTACTGGACGACCGTCGAGGTCGTGAGCACGGTGGAAGGCTTCCCGCTGATCGGAGGCTTCGTCGCCTCGATGATCAAGGGGGACGAGTTCATCTCCGGAGCGACGCTGAGCCGCTTCTTCGCCCTGCACGTCATCGTGCTGCCGTGGGTGGCCCTTGGTTTGTTGATCCTCCACTTCGCCCTCGTTCGCACTCAAGGCGTCGCGCCGCCAGCGCGTCCTTCGACCGCCGCCGAGGGGATCCCGTTCTGGCCGAACCACCTGGTCCGCACCTTCTCCGTCGGCGTGCTTCTGCTGGCCGTGGTGCTCTCGCTCGCCGCTCTCTTCCCCCGACCGGTCGGCGAGCTTGCGAACCCCTACGTCGTTCCGGACGCGCTCGTCTCCACGTGGGTGGTCATCGATGTCTCGCTTGCCCTCGTACGCTATCTGGGAACCTGGGGGCTCGTCCTGTTCTCCCTCCTCGCCGTGTTCCTCTTCTTGCTCCCCTTGTTCGACCGAAAGCCGGAGACCGACTGGCGGAAGCGACCGATCGCGACCTCGCTGGCGGCACTGTATCTCGTAGGCTTCCTCCTCGCGTGGGCAGCGGGGGCCCGCCTCGAGTCCGTGCCTCCGAGCGCCGGGCTGAGGCCGGAGGTGGAGGAGAGGGTCCTCCCACCGGAGGCGGACACGGAGACGGAGTCGGCCGACGGAGACGATGCCGAGGAGGCCACTGAAGCCGAGCCTGCGGATTCCGAAGCTGCGGATGCCGAGCCCGAATCCGGAGACGAGGGATCATGAGCTGGGCTCCGCGCGTCTGCTCCGCGCTCTTGCTCATGGCGATCGCCGGGCTCCCTTCTTCCGCGAAGGGTCAGGAACGAACGGATCGAGAGATCGTTCGGCAGCTCGGCGCGGCCGGCTCCCAGTACGGCTGCGTTATCTGCCACAAGGACAAGAGACGCGCTTTCGGCGAGGGGATCCACGCGAATCGTGGCATCGTCTGCCACAATTGCCACGGCGGGGATCCGGAGGCCGTGGAGAAGGAACCGGGTCACGCCGCACCGTTCGTCGGGGTTCCCACCCAGCTGGAGACCGTCCGCATCTGCGGCGACTGCCACTCGGACCCGAATCGGATGCGGCCGTTCGGGCTCCCCGCCGACCAGGCGGCGGAGCTGCGCACGAGCCGTCATGGGGAGCTTCTGTTCTATCGGGACGACCAGAACGCCCCGACGTGCACCGACTGCCACGATTCCCACACGATCCGCCCGCCGGAAGACGCCCGGAGCGACGTGCACCCCCTGAACATCATGGGCACGTGCGTGGCCTGCCATGATAACGAAGAGATGATGGCCGGCTACCAGCTTCCGACCGGCCAGGGCGAGATCTACCGGGCCAGCGCCCACGGGATCGGCCTCTACGAGCACTTCAACTTTGCCGCTCCCACATGCATCTCGTGCCACGGGTCACACTCGGCACTCCCGGCCAGCGCGACCCAGGTGGCCGACGTCTGCAGTCAGTGCCACGCGCTCGTGGGACAGGCCTTCTACGACGGCCCGCACGGTCCGGCCGCACGTGCCGGGCAGATGCCCGGCTGCCTGGCCTGCCACAGCAATCATGGCACCGAGCTCGTGCCCGTCGAGGCGATGGAGGCCGTCTGCAGTGGCTGTCACCAGGACGCGGACAGCGATGCTGTAGCCATGGGCACCGACATCCAGACCCTCCTCCTGCGGGCGGATCAGAACATCCGCGCCGCCGAGGAAGCGATCCACGAGCTCACCGCCGCCGGCCGGGAGACCGACGACGCACGCTTCCGCTACCGGGCTGCCCTCACGGATTTTCGCCGGATGGGACCGGCGCAACACTCGCTCGACGTCGAGTCCATGGAGGACCTGGGACGCAGGGTGAGCTCCGTCTCGGCGAACATCCGAAACCAGGCGGAGGTGGCGACCGAGCAGCGCTGGGAGCACACGCTGCTGCTCGTCCCCACGTGGTTCCTCGCGCTCGCTGCCATCTTCCTCGCCTACCTGAGGCTTCGTCAGAGAAAGTCGGAGACCTAGATATGGGTAGGGCCCGAATCGACCGGAAGCTTCGAATCCCGCGATGTCACCTCGCCGCCTGAAGCGTCTCTCGCGACCGCTCTCGATCGCGATCCAGGTCGCGATCGTCCTCGTGATCGCGGGGGCGATCGGGGCCGTCGGGTTCATCGAGTACAGCGCCCAGCCCAACTTCTGCCTCAACTGCCACGTCATGGAGCCGTACTACGAATCCTGGGCCACGTCCTCGCACAAGGACGTGAAGTGCATCGAGTGCCACTACGCACCGGGCATCAAAGCGGAGGCGATGGGCAAGCTGCAGGCGGCCAACCAGGTGGTGAAGTACGTGACGGGCTCTTACGGGCTCAGACCCTGGGCGGAGATCGACGACGCGGCCTGCCTGCGCTCGGGCTGCCACACGGAGAGGCTGCTGGAGGGAGAGGTCGATTATTTCGGGGTCCGGTTCGATCATGCCCACCATCTCGGTGAGCTGCGCCGCGGCAAGCAGCTGCGCTGCACGAGCTGCCACTCGCAGATCGTCCAGGGGAACCACATCGCCGTTACCCCGACGACCTGCTACCTCTGCCACTTCAAGGCGGCCGAGATCGAGGAACTGCCGGTCGTCGGCTGCATCGACTGCCACCCCTCGCCGCCTCGCAAGCTCTCGCCGGGTGGCTTCGTCATCGATCACCCGCAGTACGTGGAGGACCTGACCAACTGCACCTCCTGCCACGCTGAAGTGATCTCCGGCTCCGGCAACGCCGACCCGTCGCGCTGCGCCACCTGCCACAGCGAGGAGGAGCGTCTCGCGGAGTTCGAGAACACAGAGCTCCTGCACCAGGTCCACATCGCGGGGCGCAAGATCGAGTGCACTCAGTGTCACACTCTGATCTCGCACCGCATCGCGCCCTTCTCGACCGTCTCCCAGGAGCTGGACTGCTTCACCTGCCACCGAGGGGCGCACGAGGCGCAGAAGCGTCTGTACGCCGGCATCGCCGGGCACGCCACCGAGGCCCTGCCGAGCGCCATGTTCGAGGCGCAGGTCGCCTGCACGGGGTGCCACGAGCTAATGGCACAGATCCCCGGCCACGGCGACGTACAGGCGGCCGGCGAGGCCACCTGTCTCTCCTGCCACGGCGTCCGCTACGCCAACATCCTCCCCAACTGGCAGCGCGAGATCGACAGGCGTCAGGCGGTGGTGGAGCGGGTGGTGCGCGATGCGGAGGCCACGCTGAATACGGCTCCAGTCCGGGCGCGCGGGCGGGCGGACAGCCTGCTCCGGATGGCCCGGGAGAACGTGGATATCGTTCGCATCGGTCGAGCGGCACACAACGTCGGGCACGCGGACCTGCTTCTGCGGGCCGCGGTGGGATTCGTGGAGGAGGCGGTAGCGGTAGGTAACCTCTCTTACAGTGTTCCGCAGCTGGATCTCGGACCGGCGATGAGCGAGAACGCGTGCATGGCGTGCCATATGGGCGTTGAGCGGCAGGCGGTATCGTTCCGAAGCACCACGTTCGGCCACGAGCGCCACGTTCTGTTCGCCGGCCTCGAATGCTCGGACTGCCACACGCCGCTGGAGGAGCACGGAGGCACGACCCTGGCCTCGGAAGCCTCCTGCGATGCGTGCCATCACCCGGCCATCGGGGGTGGTAACTGCGCGGCCTGTCACCAGGGCCCGGGTGGCGCTCCACCCGAGACGATGTCTCTGTCAGCAGGAGATTTCTCCCACACGTATCATGTGGAGGAGATGGGCTTCGAGTGCAGCGACTGTCACTCGTCGACGCGGATGAGCACCGTGGAGACGGGCTGCGAGAGCTGCCACGAGGAGCACCACCAGCCCGAGACGCAATGCATCTCCTGCCACCGCGACGGCGCCCAGGATTACCACGAGCGGGAGGATCACACGCTGTGCTTCGACTGCCACGACGAGCCGGCGGACCAGATCGACCGCTGGACCCGGCAGGTCTGCCTGGCGTGCCACAGCGACATGGTGGACCACAACGCCCCGGACGAATGCGCCGATTGCCATCAGATGCCGCCGATGCAGTAGAAACCTCAAGGGAAGGAGTCTTCGGCTTGGCAGCGCGAAGGCTGACGTTCGCCGTTTTCCTGGTGCCGCTCTTCTGGTCGGCAGCCCACGGCCAGGAGATCCCCGGCGACCCACAGGTTCTTCCTGGGGAGCCCCCGTTCGACTGCGCGAAGTGCCACTCCCGGCCCGAGTTCCTGGCGGGCAAGACCGACACGCCGGAGGGCGACGCCGCGCTCCTGGTACCCGATTCGATCATCCTCGGCTCGAGGCACGACACGCTGGCTTGCGCCAGCTGCCACCCCGACCAGGCCAGCATCTACCCGCACGAGACTCCCGAGGGCGCGGCGCGTGCCGTCGCTTGCGAGAGCTGCCACGAGACGCAGGGAGCCGACTGGCACGCCTCGAGCCACGCGGTGAACGTGAGCGAGGAGGGGGACGCCCCCACCTGCATCCGGTGTCACGGGGAGCACGCCGTCTTCAGCGGGGAGGACCGGCGCTCACCGACCCACGCGTTCAACGTCGCCGAGCTGTGCGGAGGCTGTCACTCGGACCCGGCGATCATCGGCACCTACTTCGCGCAGCCCGAGCGGGTGGAGGCGAAGGCCCCCGTGGTCCAGTATTTCCAGACCGTGCACGGAGCGGCTCTCACCCGCTCCGGTCTCGTCATCTCGGCGACCTGCAACGACTGTCACGGTTCGCACCGGGTGCTGGCCGCGGACTCGACCGCCTCGAGGATTCACCCCGAGAACATCGTCGAGACCTGCGGGCGCTGTCACGTGGGGCTCGTGGAGACCTATGAGCAGTCGGCGCACGGAGTCGCCCGGGCCGAGGGTCGACGCTCGCCGACCGACCGGCCTGCGCCCGTCTGCTCCGATTGCCACTCCTCGCACAGCATAGTCCGGGCGGACGCGCAGGACTGGTTCGTAGGCGTCGTGGAGGAATGCGGCGACTGCCACGAGGAGCTGTACGACACCTATTCGGACACCTACCACGGCAAGGTCACGAAGCTGGGTTACGGGCTCACGGCGAAGTGCAGCGACTGCCACACGCCGCACGCGATGTACCCGCCGGAGGATCCCCGGTCATCGGTCAACCCGCAGAACCTCGTGGAGACGTGCAAGCGCTGTCACGAGGGGGCGAACGAGAACTTCGTCCAGTACTACTCGCACGCCGATCCGAAGGAGCGAGGCCGATACCCCAAGCTCTTCGGAACGTGGCTGTTCATGACCCTGCTCCTCGTGGGCGTCTTCGGGTTCTTCGGGCTGCACACGGCGCTCTGGGGCCTGCGGCTGATGATCGACCGGCGACGCGGGAAGAACGGCGAGGCAGGCTCCGGGGATCAGGAGATACTCCGATGAGGGAACCGCTCAGCGCGTCTGAGCGGGGCGAGGGGCCGCTCTACTGGCGGTTCTCCCCGCTCGAGCGCACGCTTCACATCCTGGTGATCATCTCCTTCATGGGGTTGGTGATCACCGGCATCCCGCTTCACTTTTCCTATGCGCCCTGGGCGAGATCCCTTGTTCGCTTACTCGGCGGGTTCCAGGTCGCCGCGTTCTTCCATCGCGCATTCGCGATGATCATCTTCGGCTACTTCCTCACCCACATCGGCTACGTCGCGTACAAGCTCGTGACCAAGCCCTCGCTGGCCGACGCGAAGGACTACCTGTTCGGTCCCCACTCCATGATGCCGAGTCGGAAGGATCTCGACGACCTCATCCAGCAATTCAAGTGGTACCTCGGCCGCGCCGAGCGCCCCCGGTTCGACCGCTTCAGCTACATGGAGAAGTTCGACTACTGGGCCGTCTTCTGGGGGGTGGCGATCATCGGCGGATCCGGCCTGCTCCTGTGGGCTCCCGAGTTCTTCTCGCGCTTCCTGCCCGGGTGGGCGTTCAACATCGCCACCATCGTACACGGCGATGAGGCGCTTCTGGCGCTCGGGTTCATCTTCACCATCCACTTCTTCAACGTGCATCTGCGGCCCGAGAAGTTCCCCATCGATCTCGTGATCTTCACCGGTCGGGCCACGGCGGCGTACATGAAGGAGGAGCATCCGCTCGAATACGAGCAGATGGAGCGGGAGGGGAGGTTGGAGGAGTTGGAGGCGCCGCCGGTCTCCCGCGCGCTCTATCTCTGGTCGCTGGTCTTCGGGTTCGCAGCGCTCGCGCTCGGACTTTCCTTAATCACGCTTCTCGTCTGGACCATACTCCAGTGAACACAAAGACGGCCGTACCCGCGGCGCTCGTGGCAGTTGTGGCTGTCCTCGCGTCTCCATCCCTCGTTCGCGGCCAGGAGGGGGGTCCCTCGGCGCCGGGCCAGGAGGTCGAGGTCGCGGCCGACTCGCCGGTCACCTGCGAGAAATGCCATTCCGACTTCGCCTTCCTCTCCGGCAAGACGGAATCGGCGGCGGGAGACTCGGCGCTCTTCGTCCCGGAGGCGCTGCTCGAGGAGTCAATCCACGGGCAGGCGGTCTATTGCGTGGAGTGTCACCCGGCATACGAGGGGTATCCGCATCCGGAGGGCCAGCAGCCGGTCGATTGCAGCGAGTGCCACGACGACGTGGAGGATGAGTACGCGCAGAGCCTCCACGGTTACGCGCTGGCCCGGGGAGACGAGAAGGCCCCCACCTGCGGGTATTGCCACGGACATCCCCACGAGATCCTCGAGAGCTTGGACCCGCGGGCGCCGACCTATCACGCCAGCGTGCCCGCGCTTTGCGCCTCCTGTCACGGCGAGGCGGGGCTGATCACCGATCGGCTCGTCCGGCTTCCCCAGACGTTCACCGCGTACGCCGAGTCGGTCCACGGCCGGACGTGCGCCGAGGGCGGCGCCTGCTGCACGGATTGTCACGGCGTGCACGAGCTTCGCGGGCCGATGGACCCGCAGTCCAAGATCAACCATCTGAACGTGGCCTCGACCTGCGGGGCCTGCCACGAGGAGATCTCCGAAGAGTTCCAGAACTCGATTCACGGGCGGGCGCTCGCCGCCGGCCTCGGGGACAGCCCGACCTGTAACGACTGTCACGGCGAGCATCATATCCTCTCGCATACGGACCCCGAGGCAACCACTTTCGCGGCGCGGCTCGCCACCGAGACCTGCGGCACCTGTCACGACGACCCCGAGATCATCGAGAAGTACAGTCTGGAGGGAGGCGTGGTGGGCTCGTACGTGGACAGCTACCACGGGTGGACCACCCGCCGGGGCTACGAGCGCGCCGCCACCTGCGTGAGCTGCCACTCGACCCACGCGGTGCTTCCGAAGTCGGATCCGGCGTCGACCGTCAACCCGGCCAACGTCCTTCAGACGTGCCAGACCTGCCATCCGGAGGCGGATGAGGGCTTCGCGGCGAGCTACGACCACATCGCCGCATCGATCACGCGGAACCCCGTCAACCGGGTCATTCGGGCGTTCTATTTCGTCCTGATCGGAGTGGTGATCGGCGGGATGCTGCTCCACAACTTCCTGATCTTCAACTACTACCTGATCCTGTCCCGGCGAGAGAGCCTCCGGCGCCGGAGCGTCGTCCGCTTCGACCGCTTCCAGATGATCCACCACATGGTGCTGGCCGTCTCGTTCATCGTGCTCGTGATCACCGGCTTCGCCCTTCGCTATCCCGACGCCGCCTGGGTGCAGCTCACCGCCCACCTCGGCCTGACCGAGCCGATGAGATCTACGATTCACCGGGCGGCGGGCGTCCTTCTGGTCGTGTTCGGCATCTGGCACGTGATCTGGATCCTCACCAGTCGGCACGGTCGCCGCGAGATGAAGGCGATGTTCCCGAAGTGGAAGGATTTCAGGGATCTCGTCAACAACCTCCGTTACCACACCTTCCGGAGTAAGCGTCAGCCGTGGATCGGGCGCTACGGCTACCCGGAGAAGGTCGAGTACTGGTCGCTGGTGTGGGGGATCATGCTCATGACGCTGACCGGGTTGGTCCTCTGGTTCCCCGAGGCAACGGCGAGGTTCTTCCCATCATGGACGATCGCCGCCTCACAGACGATCCACTTCTACGAGGCCTGGCTGGCCGCCCTGGCGATCGTCGTCTGGCACTTCTTCTTCGTGATCTTCCACCCGGACGTCTATCCGATGAACTGGGCCTGGATCACGGGGCGGTTCACCGAAGAGCACGTGAAGCACCACCACCCGGCCTGGTACGAGGAGCTGACCAGCGGGGCGACGGAGGAGACGCTTTCGCAGCCTGAGGAATGAGGAAAAGGGCCGGGAATCAACCCCGGCCCTTCATGTTCAGCTTGCGGCCTGGCCGCCGCCGTGCGCTTTACCTACCAGCAGCCCCGGCGAGCACGCGCTCGAGCTCAGCCTCCCAGTCTCGCCCCGACACCCGCGGCAGGACGTCCGCGTACTCCTCTTCCACGGCCTCGAGACTCGCGATCAGCAGAGCCTCCATCAGGAACGGATTGTGGGTCGTCGAGCCCAAGACGGTATCGGTACCGAATTCGTCGTTGCCGTGAAGCGCCAGCTGGATGTTGAAATCCGCCCCGTCTGCGACCGTAAACGGCGGATCCCGACTCACCTCACCCTCGGGCAGCTCGTCCAAGAGCGCCTGCAGCTCATCCACCAGCCGCTGGATCGACGCCGACTTCCTCGTCAGTGCCGAGGCCGCCGCCTCTTCCGTCTGGTGGCAGCCAGAGTCCACGCAGCCGACATAGGACCGGGCCTCCGCCGACAGGTCGCACTCGTTCGGGAACGGCAGAGGGATTCCCTCCTCGTTCACGCAAGGGACCGGGTTGAAGTCGTGCCCGACCGAGTTGAAGACGAAGTCGCCCGTCGCCTCGTCGTCGATCTCGTAAAAGACGACGTGGCAGGTGGCGCACCAGCGGTCGTTCGACGCCGACCCGTGCGTCGCCTGGATCTCGCCCGGCTCCAGCTCCAAGCCCGGAGGGAACCACCCCGCCTCCCCCTGCAGGAGAGCAGTCTCCGGGGCGTGCGGGCCGCGAGCAGTTTCCCCTATCGGAATCGGCCGCCTGTCGTGGCACCTCGAGCAGAGGTGCAACTCGGACGACGTCGTGTTCACCGGAAAGCGCAGCTGGCCCTCGAAGGCCGTCTCCCCGTGCGGGTCGTGGCACACGCCGCATACAACGGGCAGCGGCTCCTCGTCGAACTTCTCGATGTAGTTCGCGTTCTCGCCCCAGGCGATCAGCGTCCCCTGGCCGCGATGACAGGCCACACACTCCTCATTTGCCGCCGCGAAGCCGACCACATGCGAGTGCGGTGACTCGGCCCATTGCTCCACGAACGGGTGGTGTGTGCCCTGGTGACACTCCCCGCAGCCCAGCTCAAGATCCACCCCCACGGATAGAGGTGCCAGCGGCACGTTCGAGCGTTGCGGGTTGTTCACGTGCGTCTCGCCCGGGCCGTGGCAGCTCTCGCACTGCACGTCCTGGTATCGGGGATCCCCGGTCGTCAACCAGCCGCCGTCCTCCGTGGTCGTGTTGCCCAGCTGGTTGACCGTGTGGCAGCCCTCGCAGAACTCCTGCGCGCCCCCGCTGCTCTGGAGGCCCTCCCACGCGTCCGCGTGTATCGTCGTCGACCACGCCGCCTGCTTCGATGCGTGGCACTGACCGCAGATCGTCTGGCTCGCATCGATCTGGCTGTTCACGTAGCCGAGAAAACCCTCGGAGCTAGTCGGCGGGTCGGGTGGCGGAAAGACGGTTTCCTGGTCGACGCAGCCCGACAGCAGCAGGAAGGCGCCGATGAGCAGCACCGGTAGGGAGCCGAACCAGGTGTGTCTGTTGTCAAACGAATCGTGTCTCATGGAGACTCTCCATTCGAGCCTGTTCGGAAGGCGGTGAGCCGCCTACCATCCAGCGCGAATCCCGGCGACTGGGCAGCGGAGAGCCGTCTCGGAGGGCCTGTCGAGTTCCGCAGCGCCAGGAGGTTGTATGATGCTAGCGCCGAGCGGCCCCGGCATCAAGAAAGAGAGGGCCGGAGATCTCTCCCCGGCCCTCGGTGCTTCCACTCGGGCGGTGCCGTCCGCCCTCGGCGGCCTGGCCTACCGGACGCCCGCCTCCCGGAGCACCCGCTGGAGCTCCGCCTCCCAGTCTCGGCCCGACACCCGCGGCAGGATGTCGGCGTACTCCTCCTCCACTAAATCGAGACTCGCCACCAGCAGCGCCTCCATCAAGAACGGGTTGTGGACCGTCGAGCCCAGCACCGTGTTCGTCCCGAAATCCTCGTTGCCGTGAAGCGCCAGCTGGATGTTGAAGTCCGCCCCGTCTCCCACCGTGTACGGCGGATCCCGGCTCACCTCGCCCTCCGGCAGCTGGTCCAGCAGCGCCTCCAGCTCATCCACCAGCCGCTGGATCGACGCCGACTTCGTGATCAGCGCCGAGGCCGCTACCTGCTCCGACGCGTGGCAGCCCGAATCCACGCACCCCACGTAGGACCGCTCATCCGCCGACAGGCTACACTCGTTCGGGAACCCCTCCGGAATCCCCTGCTCGTCCAGGCACGGGATCGGGTTGAAGTGGTGCCCCACAGACTCGAACAGGAAAGCGCCCGACTCGTCGTCGATCTCGTACATCACGACATGACAGGTCGCGCACCACCGGTCGTTCGACCCCGACCCGTGCGTCGCGACGATCTCGCCCGGCTGGAAGTCCAGACCCGGCGGGAACCACCCCGCCACACCCTCCAGCAGCCCCGACTCCGGCGCGTGCGGACCCCGCGACGTCTCCCCCTCCGGCAGCGGCCGCCGGTTGTGACACTTCGAGCACAGGTGCGTCTCCGACGACGTCGTGTGCACCGGGAAGCGCAGCTGACCCTCGAACATCGCCTCGCCGTGCGGATCGTGGCACACCCCGCACACCACCGGCAGCGCCTCCTCGCTGAACTTCTCCACGTAGTTCGCGTTCTCGCCCCACGCGATCAGCGTCCCCTGGCCCCGGTGACACGGAAAGCACGACTCGCGCGTCGACGCAGACGCCACCACATCCGAGTGCGGCGAGTCCTCCCACTGCTCCACGAACGGATGGTGCGCCCCCGCATGGCACTCCCCGCAGCCCGACTCCAGGTCCACCGTCAGCGAGGCCAGCGGGATGTTCGAGCTCTCCGGGTTGTTCGCGTGCGTCTCGCCCGGACCGTGGCAGTTCTCACACTGCACGTCGTAGTACCGCTCGTCCCCCGTCGTCAGCCAGCCGCCCTCCTCCGTCTCCGGGTTGCCGAGCTGGTTGTCCGTGTGGCAGCCCTCGCAGAACTCCTGCGCGCCCCCGCTGCTCTGCAGGCCGTTCCACGCGTCCGCGTGCGCCGTCAGCACCCACGCCGACTGCTTGCTCACGTGACATTGGCCGCACACCGTCCGGCCTTGGTCGGCCGCTTCGCTGGTCCGGTATCCCATGTAGCCCGCCGCCTCCGTGGGTGGAGGCTCCCACGGCGGCACCTCGACGATGATCGTCTCCGTCTTGCAGCCGGAAAGCAGCAAGAGGAGGCCCAGTAGGGATGCTGCGGACGGCCACGCTCGCCGCGTGATCGGTTCGAACGAGATTCTCGTCATAAAGACCCTCCTATCCGGGTCGATCGGGAGGCCTACGGCCGGCCTCATCACCTACCCATACAAACGGGCGCCGGGCCTTCGAAGGGCCATTTGAGGCGGGGTTATCGAAGGCTCCCTCCGTTAGCCAGAGGGAAGATACACACAGGATGCAAGGAGGAGGCGAAACGTGTCAAGAAGGCCGCCATCCCCTGTTCCGAAAAACGCATCGAGGAGGAGAATCGGGACAGCCCTAGTCCCCGTCTCACTCGACAACGGAACGACATTCAGAGGGCCGGAGATCTCTCCCCGGCCCTCGGTGCTTCCACTCGGGCGGTGCCGTCCGCCCTCGGCGGCCTGGCCTACCGGACGCCAGCCTCCTGGAGCACCCGCTCCAGCTCCGCCTTCCAGTCCCGGCCCGACACCCGCGGCAGGATGGCCGCGTACTCGTCCTCCACCGCGTCGATGCTCGCGACCAGCAGCGCCTCGATCAGGAACGGGTTGTGGGTCACCGAGCCCAGCACCGTGTTCGTGCCCCAATGCTCGCTCCCGTGCAGCGCCAACTGAACGTTGAAGTCCGCTCCGTCTCCCACCGTCCACGGCGGATCCCGGCTCACCTCGCCCTCGGGCAGCTGGTCCAGCAGCGCCTCCAACTCGTCCACCAGCCGCTGGATCGTCGCCGACTTCACCGTGAGCGCCGAGGCCGCCACCTCCTCCGAGCTGTGGCAGCCCGAATCCACGCAGCCCACGTAGGACCGCTCGTCCGCCGACAGACCGCACTCGTTCGGGAAGCCCTCAGGGATTCCCTGCTCGTCCACGCACGGGATCGGGTTGAAGTGGTGCCCCACAGACTCTAGCACGAACTCGCCCGCCGCGTCGTCGACCTCGTAGAACACCACATGACAGGTCGCGCACCACCGGTCGTTCGAGCCCGACCCGTGCGTCGCGATGATGTCGCCCGGATCCGCCTCCAGCCCCGGCGGGAACCACCCCGCCACACCCTCCATCAGCCCCGACTCCGGTGCGTGCGGACCCCGCGAGGTCTCACCATCCGGCAGCGCCCGCTTGTTGTGACACTTCGAGCACAGGTGCGTCTCCGACGAGATCGTGTTCACCGGAAAGCGCAGCTGACCCTCGAACATCGCCTCCCCGTGCGGGTCGTGGCAGACGCCGCACGCCACCGGCAGGTGCTCGGCGCTGAATTTCTCGATGTAGTTCGCGTTCTCGCCCCACGCGATCAGCGTCGCCTGGCCGCGGTGACAGCCCTCGCAAGCCTCACGCGACGCCGGGTACTCGACCGCGTGCGCGTGCGGTGACTCCTCCCACTGCTCCACGTACGGGTGGTGCGAGCCCTCGTGGCACTCCCCGCACCCCAGCTGCAGCTCCGTCCCCACCGACAGCGGCGCCAGCGGGATGTTCGAGCTCTCCGGGTTGTTCGCGTGCGTCTCGCCCGGACCGTGGCAGTTCTCGCACTGCACGTCGTAGTACCGCTCATCCGCCGTCGTCAGCCAACCCCCCTCGATCGTCGACGTGCTCCCCTGCTGGTTGTCCGTGTGGCAGCCCTCGCAGAACTCCTGCGCGCCTCCGCTGCTCTGCAGACCGTTCCACGCGTCCGCGTGCACCGTCAGTACCCACGCCGACTGTTTGCTGTTGTGGCACTGGCCGCAGACCGTCCGGCCCTGGTTCGCCGCTTCGCTGTCGATGTACCCCATGAAGCCCGCCGCCTCGGCGGGAGGATCGTCGAACAAAGGCTTCTCGACGAAGATCGTCTCCGTCGTCGTGCAGCCCGGGAGGAGTATCAGGAGGCCAACCAAGGCGGCGACCGGACGCCAAGCATGTCGAGTTGAGTTGGTACACGAGAGTTGGCTCATGGGGACCCTCCTATGCGACCTTTCTGCTCCTGTTTCCACTGCACTAGTGGAGGCCAAAGGAGAACCCTCCCCGGCCTCCAGACACCGATCCTCTTCGCGACCTTCTTTGCGCCGCCCTTTGCGGACAGGTCTTCCCTAAAGGGGCTCGAAGAGGTTGAACCAGCCGCACCGCGGGCAGCGACGCACATCTCGCGGCTCCTCGCACGAGGGAAGCCGGTCGTTCCACCTCCGCACCGACCCCATGTAACGGACCAGAAGCGCGGCCTCGCCGAGCTTCGCCCCGCACAGGTAGCGATCGGGATTGCCGCGGCCCGGGGCCCGGCAGATCAGCGTCGTGAGTTGCTCGCGCGAGCCGTTGCCCGCTGCGCGATCCATCCGTTTGGTCTGCATGACCGTCGTGTCCACAGATCACCTCCGCATTTCAGCTGAACACAAGCTAAGTCCAGTATCCAGGGGCGTCTGTAGGGAGATCGTGACGGGCATGTAGGGAGTTTGCTGCATCGCCCCGTGGGGAAACGCCCCGCAAGGAGTAGGGCTTTTCTCGACGGAGTTTCGGAGCGCCTTCCGACTCGTTCTCGGCGGCTCGAACCGCCCTCATTTCTAGAGTGCCCTCGATCCCCACACGGCATGTCCGGAGCCCCTCGCGAGTGCCATCCAACCCTTCCCGCAAACCTCCGATGTGGGAGAACTCCCCACACCAGATATCAGGGGCTCCCCGACAGGCAGCCGACGCCTCGCAGCCCTAGTCTTGAGCAATTGTTGTGTTCGCGTACGCGCACGACGCGCCAGAGGGGCCCGCGGACCGCACCTCCTCCTGATGGGCTCGGCACAGGACCGTTGGGACCCTCGGCACGTCATTCGCCAGTGGAGGTGCCCATGTTCTTTCCTACCTCGCACCCCTGGGCCGGTGGCGAGACGCTCGGCGAGCATCTCCAGCAGAGGGGAGTGGACCGCCGTGAGTTCCTCACGTTCTGCGGAGAGATCGGCGCCATACTGGGGCTCAGCAGCCTCCTGACGCCGAAGATCGCCAAGGCCCTCACGCAAGTGCAGAGGCCGAGCGTCATCTGGCTCCAGCTTCAGGAGTGTACCGGTTGCGTCGAGAGCGTGCTCCGCACGTCGGAGCCCACGATCGGCGACCTCGTCCTCGACCTCGTCTCGCTCGACTATCAACACACCCTGATGGCAGCAGCCGGAGACGCCGCGGAGGGAGCGCTTCACGACGCCGTCGAGAAGAACAGGGGCAGCTACGTGCTTCTCGTGACCGGCTCGATCCCGATGAAGGAGGGCGGGATCTACACCATGATCGCGGGCCGGACGGTGAAGAGCATCCTCGAGGAGGTCGCGGCCGACGCCGCCGCCGTGATCGCGGTCGGTGCGTGCGCGCACTGGGGTAGCGTGCAGGCCGCGCGGCCGAATCCGACGGGCGCGGTGGGCGTGAGCGCGATCGTGAAGGACAAGCCGGTCGTCAACATCGCCGGCTGCCCGCCGATCGGCGACACGGTCACCGCCACCGTCGTCCACTTTTTGACCTTCGGGCGGGTGCCGGCCCTCGACTACGACGGCCGTCCGACCTTCGCGTACGGGAAGCGGATCCACGACCAGTGTCCGCGTCGAGCACACTTCGATGCCGGGCAGTACACCGAGGTGTTCGACGACGAGGCGGCGCGGAAGGGTTGGTGCCTCTACAAGGTGGGGTGTAAGGGCCCCGCCTCCTTCTCGCCCTGCCCGATCTTCCAGTGGAACACCCGCACGAGCTGGCCGATCGGCGCTGGTCACCCCTGCATCGGGTGCACCGAGCGGCACTTCTGGGACACGATGACACCGTTCTACAAGAGGCTGCCTGCCGTCGCCGGGTTCGGCGTCGAGCGCACGGCAGACACGATCGGCGCGGCACTCGCCGTCGGCGCCGCGGCCGGTGTAGCGGCGCACGCAGTCGCCACCTCGATCCACCGTGCCCGGCACCGGAAGCTTCCGGTGGCCGGCCAAGGCCAGGCGCCTCCGGTGGAGCCCGGCTCCGGAACCGCACCGCCCTCGGGGAAGGAGGAGTGAGATGGCCAGGCAAAAGGTAGTCGTCGACCCGATCACTCGTATCGAGGGACACCTCAGGATCGAAGTCCAGGCCGAGGACGGACGCATCGCGGACGCCTGGGCATCGTCCACGCAGTTCAGAGGCATCGAGATCATCCTTCAGGGACGGGATCCGCGAGACTGCTGGGCGTTCACGCAGCGGATCTGCGGCGTTTGCACGACCGTGCACGCGCTCGCCTCGTGCCGGGCGGTCGAGGATGCCCTCGACATCACGATCCCGCCGAACGCGCAGCTGATCCGGAACCTCGTCCACTCCATGCAGACGGTTCAGGATCACGTCATCCACTTCTACCACCTGCACGCCCTGGACTGGGTGGACGTGGTCAGCGCCCTCTCGGCCGATCCGGCCGGGACCGCGGCGATCGCGAAGGCAATCTCGCCCTGGCCGAACAACTCGGAGACGCACTTCCGCGAGGTCCAGGACCGGGTGCAGGCGTTCGTGGCCAGCGGGCAGCTGGGGATCTTCACGAACGGCTACTGGGGCCATCCGGCCTACAAGCTGCCTCCGGAGGTGAACCTGCTCGCCGTGGCGCACTACCTGGAGGCGCTGGACTGGCAGCGCGACGTCATCCGTCTCCACGCCATCTTCGGCGGCAAGAACCCGCATCCCAACTTCCTCGTCGGCGGGATGGCGTCCGCCATCAACCTGGAAGGCACCGCCACGATCAACGCGGAGCGCATCACGGACCTGTACGGCATGATCCGCCGTGCACGGCGCTTCGTGGAGCAGGTCTATTGGCCCGATCTCGTCGCGATCGCCGGCTTCTACAAGGAGTGGGGCGCCATCGGCGGAGGGGTCCCGAACTACATGGCCGTGGGTGAGTGGCCGGAGGGCGGGACGTACCGGGATGTCGACAGCCTTTACTTCCCGCGCGGGATCATCCTCAACAACGACCTCTCCACGATCCACCCGTACGACCAGCAGAAGGTGGAGGAGTACATCACGAGCTCCTGGTACGAGTACGAAGGGGGAGACGAGGTCGGGCTGCACCCGTGGGAGGGCGAGACGGTGCCCAACTACACGGGACCGGAGCCGCCGTGGACCTTCCTTCAGGATCACGACAAGTACACCTGGATGAAGTCGCCCCGGTACGAGGGCATGCCGATGCAGGTGGGCCCGTTGCCGAGGATGCTGGTCGCCTACGTCTCGGGTCACGAGGACGTTCAGGCGCTCGTGAACGAGGCGCTGGGGGTGCTCGAGGTGGGGCCGGAAGCTTTGTTCTCCACCCTCGGGAGGACCGCGGCCCGCGGGATCGAGACGGTCCTCCTCGCCGCTCGCCAGGAGAAATGGATGGATGACCTCGTCGCCCGCATCCGAGGCGGCGACGTCGCGACCTTCAACCAGGAGAAGTGGGATCCATCCACCTGGCCCAGCAGCGCCCAGGGATATGGATACCTGGATGCCGCGCGCGGAGCGCTCGGACACTGGGTGCAGATCGAAAACGGGGCGGTCTCCCGCTACCAGTGCGTGGTGCCCAGCACATGGAACTGCTCGCCGAGGGACTCGCAGGGACAGAACGGCCCCTACGAAGCGGCGTTGATGGACAACCATCCGCTGGCGATCCCCGAGCAGCCGCTCGAGATCCTCCGTACCATCCACTCCTTCGACCCATGCATGGCGTGCGGGGTTCACGTCCTTGACGCACACGGCGACAAGATCACGGAGGTCAAGGTCCGATGACGAACGAGGAAGGAGGTCGCGTCGCCGAACGCGAGCGACGGGTCCACGTGGAGCGCGTCTCCGAAGGCCTCTTGCACGGCGAGATCGTGCCGGAGGCCGTGGCGGAGGAGACCGCGGACTACCGCTGGATCTACCTGTGGCGCTGGCCGCTGCGGGCGACGCACTGGGTCGCCGCGATCACGATCACGCTGCTCGTTGTCACCGGCTTCTATATCGGAAAGCCGTACTTCATGACCGGCGGGGAGGCGAGCTCCCACTTCATGATGGGGTGGGTCCGCTTCCTCCATTTCACGGCGGCGGGCCTGCTGGTGGCCGCGGCCATCGTCCGCGTCTACTGGCTGTTCGCGGGGAAGAAGTACGCCAAGTGGACGGCGCTCTTTCCGGTCTCGAAGCGTGACTACGTCAACCTGTTCAAAATGATCAAGTACTACGCGATGGTCTCGCCCGAGAAGGCGCCCCACTACCTTGGCCACAATCCGCTCCAGCAGGTTAGCTACGCGCTGATCTATGGGGTGGTGCTCGTGCAGATGATCACGGGCTTCTCCATGTACGGGCTGGCCAACCCCGGTGGCCTGATCTACGGAACGTTCGCCTGGGTGGGGCCGCTGTTGGGGGGCTGGCAGACGGTGCGCTTCGTCCATCATCTGATCACCTGGATCATCGTGCTGTTCATCCCGTTACACGTCTACCTCTCCTTTCGGGCCGACGTGATGGACCGAGAGGGAGAGATGTCCTCGATCTTTTCCGGCGGTCGCTTCGTCCGTTCCGACGTCGCGTACGAGGACGAGTGAGCCGAGGTGAGCACGCGTGAGCACGGGTGAACATGGGTGAGCTTCCCTGGCACCAGGGAGCGGCGGGCGCTTCCGGCGCCCGCCACGAGACCGTCGTGATCGGCATCGGCAACCCGCTGATGGGGGACGACGGGATCGGTCTCGCCGCCCTCCAGCGCATCCAGGCGTGGGAGTTCGAGCCGTTCGTAGAGAGGGTGGACGGCGGTACCTGGGGGATGAACCTCCTTCAGTTCATCGAGGAGGCCCGCCGGCTCCTCGTGCTGGACGCGATCGAGGCCGGCCTCGATCCCGGGGCGCTAGTGACGCTGGAGGGCGATGAGATCCCACGCTTCCTCTCCACCAAGCTCTCGCCACACCAGATCGATCTCCGGGAAGTCCTCGCCCTGGCCGAGCTCCGAGACACGCTCCCCGATGAGATCGTCGCGATCGGCCTCCAGCCGGGCCGGGTGGAGATGTCGGAGCGGTTGAGCCCGGAGGTGGAGGCACGCCTCGACGACGTGGTGGAGATGTGCGTGGAGCGGCTACGCCTGTGGGGTCACCGGGCGTCACCACGGCCGGCACACTCCCCTCCACCACCCACGCCGGCCCCCGGGGGCCGGCGTCCGCTTCCCTGGTAGCAGGCCGACCGCCTACGCGCCGCTGAGGAGTTAGATTCCGTGCACGAGCTGAGCATCGCCCTCGAGGTGTGTCGTATGGCGGAGGAGCGCCTCGGGCGCGATGCGTTGGGCAGCATCGTCGGGCTGGGCCTGGAGGTCGGCGATGACTCGGGCATCGAAGCGGACAACCTCGAGTTCTGCCTGGAGGCCCTGCTCTCCAGCCCACCCTTCAACGGGGCGAAGCCCGTGATCGAGCGTCTGCCGGGGGATGTCCTCCGGCTCAGCTACCTGGAGGTCGAGGATGGCGATCCGGACGATTGAGGTCCGCGAGAAGGTGATGGCTCGCAACGACGAGCTCGCCGCGACGGTGCGCGAACGACTGCGGGAAAACGGCGTGACCGCGCTCAACCTCGTCTCATCGCCTGGGGCCGGGAAGACGCTGCTGCTCGAGCGGACGCTCGCCGAGCTGGGCGAGGAGCTGCGGATCGCCGTCGTGGCCGGCGACGTCCAGACGCACAACGACGCCAGCCGCCTCGAGGCACTCACCGACCGGCTCGTGCAAGCGGTCGTGACGGGCGGCGCCTGCCACATGGATGCCCGCCAGGTCTCCACGGCGCTGGATGCGATCGACCTCGATAAGACGGACCTTGTGTTTATCGAGAACGTCGGCAACCTCGTGTGTCCCGCCGGCTGGGACCTGGGAGAGGCGGACAAGGTCGTGCTTTTCTCCGTGCCCGAGGGGGAGGACAAGCCGGTCAAGTACCCACGCATGTTCCGCGAAGCGGGCTGCGCGGTTCTCAACAAGATCGACCTGCTGCCCTACGTGCCTTTCGATCTCGACCGAGCGATCGGCTACCTGCGGGAGGTCAACCCGGAGCAGCAGCTCTTCCTCACCTCGGCTCTCTCCGGTGAAGGGCTGGACGAGTGGTACGCCTACCTACGCTCCAAGGTCGGAGCGGGCATCGGCGGATAGTCGGTGCCGGAGCTCACCGCCACCACCGAGCGATCCGCCCTCCTCCTGCACATCCAGGGAGTCGTGCAGGGCGTCGGGTTCCGACCCTACGTGGCGCGACTCGCCAGCCGGCATCGACTCGCCGGCTGGGTTCGCAACGAATCCGGCGAGGTGAAAGTGCGGATCGAGGGCGACCCGCCCGCGGTGCAAGCCTTCGTCAATGAGCTGCCTACCGACCTGCCGCCTCTCGCCCGCATCGATTCACTCCACTCGGCCGCGGTGGCGCCCGAGAGTCTCGAGCGCTTCGAGATCGTGGCCAGCGAGACCCGCCCGGATCGCCGGCTCCCTATCTCGCCCGATGTGGCGCTGTGCCAGGGCTGCGAGGCGGAGCTCGTGGCGGCCTCGAACCGGCGCTATCGCTACCCGTTCGTCACCTGCACCGATTGCGGTCCGCGCTTCACGGTCATCGAGAAGATGCCGTACGACCGCGAGAGAACGAGCATGCGCGCCTTCCAGCAGTGCCCCGAGTGCCTGCGCGAGTACCGCGACCCGGCCGACCGCCGCTGCCACTCGCAGACGAACAGCTGCCCGACATGTGGTCCGCGGCTGTGGCTCGAGGTGTCCGGCCGGACGGTGGCGGAGAACGACGCCTCGATTCACGACGCGGCCGACCTGCTCCGTGCCGGAGAGATCGTGGCCATCAGAGGGCTCGGCGGCTTCCACCTGGCGGCGGACGCCACGAGCGACGCCGCGGTTGGGCGCCTTCGGGCGCGTAAGGCTCGGGACGAGAAGCCGCTCGCGGTCATGGTCCGGGACTCGGAAGCGGCGCGTCGCCTGGGGGCTGTCGGGGAGATCGAAGAGCGGCTTCTGACCTCCCGAGAGCGTCCGATCGTCGTACTGAAAAGGGCGTGGCCCTCCGAGCTCGCCCCCTCTGTGTCGCCGGGCCTCGACACGGTCGGGGTGATGACGGCCTACACACCTCTCCATGCCCTCCTGCTCGAGGCGGTGGAGCGTCCGCTCGTGATGACGAGCGGCAATGCCTGCGAGGAGCCGATCGCGATCGGCAACGGCGAGGCGCGCGAAGCCCTGGGAGGCATCGCCGACGCCTTTCTGTTGCACGATCGGGAGATCATCTCGCGATACGACGATTCCGTCGTTCGGGTCGCCGGCGGGACTCGAGTGTTCCTGCGAAGGGCGCGCGGCTACGCGCCGCTGCCCCTGGAGCTCCCGCTCGAAACCCCGGCTCCGCTCGTCGCTGTCGGGCCGCACTTGAAGAACACCTTCGCCCTGGCTCACGAGCGCCGGGCCTACGTGAGCCAGCATATCGGCGACCTCGAGAATCTCGAGACTCTCGAGCACTTTCAGAACGCCATGGCCCGCTTCCGGAAGCTGTTCAACATCGAGCCGACCGTGGCGGTGCGCGACCTCCACCCGGGTTACCTCTCGACGCGCGTAGCCGAGGAGCTCGGGCTGGAGACGGTGATCTCCGTGCAGCACCATCACGCCCACATCGCCGCCGTAGCGGCAGAGCACGGCGTGACCGACAGGGTGCTCGGGATCGCCTTCGACGGGGTGGGGCTCGGCCACGACGACCGGGTGTGGGGCGCCGAGTTCCTCCTTGCGGATCTCGAGGATTACCTGCGCATCGGGCAGCTGCGATACGCGCCTCTTCCGGGCGGGGATCTCGTCGCGCGCCGACCCTGGCGCGCGGCCCTCGGATATCTCTCGCTGGCTCTGGAGGCTCCGGAGACGGCGAACGCTCTGCGCTTCGCCCTCCAGGGCATTCCGGCCAGGCGACTCGCGGTGGCGGAGGCTCAGATCCAGCGCCGCCTCAACGCTCCCCTCGCCTCGTCGATGGGACGTCTGTTCGACGCGGCCTCGGCGGTGCTCGGGGTACGGCAGCGAGCCACGTACGAGGGCCAAGCCGCCATGGAGCTCGAGGCGCTGGCGGGCTCCGGACCGGCGGAGCCCTTGCGATTCCCGGCGATCCAGAGCTCCGAAGGCTTCTGGACGCTCGATCCCGTGCCGCTGCTCTCGGCGCTCGGAGAGCTGCGCGCCGATGGCGAGGACGCCGAGATCCTGGCGGCCCGTTTCCACGAGAGCGTTGCGGCGACGGCGGCGAGGGTGGCGGGGGAGGCGTGCGAGGCGTTCAACCTGAACACGGTCGCCCTGGGCGGTGGGTGCTTCCAGAACGCACGCCTGCTGGTATCCTTGAGAAGGCGGCTCGAGGCGAGCGGGCTCCGAGTCCTCCTGCCGATCGCGCTCAGTCCCAACGACGGCGCGATCAGCTATGGCCAGGCGGCCGTCGCGGCGGCCAGACTGGCGAGCGGGCGCGTGCAGCTCGTTGAAGACAACTGAGATAGGGAGAGACGTCATGTGCCTCGGAGTGCCCGGACGAGTGGTCGATGTCGATGGCCTCACGGCCATCGTGGATTTCTGGGGCATCAGACGCGAGACCCGCCTCGACGTGATCGACGAAGAGGTCTCTCCGGGAGACTACATCCTGAACCACGTGGGCTTCGCGATTCGGAAGATCCCGGCGGAAGAGATAGAGGAGACGCTCTCGTTGTACGAGCTGCTGCTGAAGGAGGCGGATGAGGACATCATGGCTTCGGATGTGCGAGGCGAGATCGAGGCTTCCCCGGGCGTGGGGCTCGGAGGAGCCGTAGGTCGGGCCGCACCCGACGTCGACGGCGAGCCGGAAGGCGGGAATGGCTGAGGGGGTCCGGACCACCGACGCCGGACTGCGAGCCGGAGCCGCCGAGCTCAAGTTCCGCGACCCCGACAAGGCCAGGGAGCTCGCCGGGGCGCTGGAGAGCGTCTGCGAGGCAGTCGGCCGGGAGGTCTCGGTCATGCACGTCTGCGGCAGCCACGAACAGTCGATCGCCAAGTACGGCCTGCGTACGATCCTGCCGCGGCGGCTGGACGTGATCATGGGTCCCGGCTGCCCGGTGTGCGTGACCGATGTGCCCGAGGTCGACGAGGCCGTGGTCCTGGCCGCGGACGGCGTACGGGTCGCCACGTACGGCGACATGGTCCGCGTACCCGGAACCATGAAGTCTCTGGCCGATGCCCAGGCGGAGGGCGCCCGCGTCGACGTGGTCTACAGCGCCGCGCAGGCGGTCGAGATCGCCCGGGACACGGCCGAGGAGGTCGTCTTCTTCGCGAGCGGTTTCGAGACGACCGCCGTGGCGACGGCCGCCGTGATCGTCGCGGATCCGCCTCCCAACTTCTCGGTGCTCTCCGCCCATAAGTACATCCCCCCGGTGATGGAGATCGTGGCCGAGATGCCGGCCACACGGGTTGAAGGTTTCCTGGCGGCGGGGCACGCCGCCACGATCACCGGCTCGGCGCTCTTCGAGCCGTTCGTGGAACGCCACGGCATCCCGGTGGTGGTGGCCGGTTTCGAGCCGCTGGACGTGCTGGCCGGGCTCCTCAAGCTCGTGGAGCTCGTCCGGGACGAAGAACCGCAGGTGGTGAACATGTACCCGCGTTGCGTGACGCCGGAGGGGAACCGCAACGCCCAGGAGCAGCTCTGGCGTGTCTTTCGGACAGTGGGCGGCCGTTGGCGCGGCATCGCGCACGTCCCGAACGGCAACCTGCGTCTGCGCGACGAGTTCGCCCACGTGGATACGAGGAAGCGCTTCCAGATCGAGGTCGAGCGCCTGTGGGGCCATGCCCCATCCTCACTCACGCAGGTATGCATCTGCGGGGACATCATGGCGGGCATCGCCTCTCCCAACGACTGCGACATCTTCGGGGTGGAGTGCACTCCCGACGCGCCGGTCGGCGCCTGCATGGTCAGCAACGAGGGAACCTGCAAGATCTGGCACCAGTACGGGGGCCACCCGGACCTGTGAGCACGGGGCCGGGGCGCGGACCGACGGCGCCGCACGAGCTGGTCACCCTCAAGCACGGGGCTGGAGGCCGCGCCATGCGCCTTCTGATCGAGGAGACGCTCGCGGCCGGCTTTCTGGAGGATGGAGCCCCGACCCCGGACTCGATCGGGCTGGCGGCCATGGACGACGGCGCGGCGATTCGCCTCGGAGATGAGTGGCTGGTGGTGACGACGGACTCGCACGTCATCCACCCGATCTTCTTTCCCGGCGGAGATATCGGCCGGCTGGCGGTCGCCGGCACCGTGAACGACCTGGCGGTGATGGGCGCGACCGAACCGCTGGCCCTCACGAGCGCGATCATCGTGGAAGAGGGCTTCCGGCAGGCCGACCTGGCTCGCCTGCAGGCATCGATGTTGGAAACGTGCCGAGAGGCGGGCGTGACCGTCGTGACGGGCGACACGAAGGTGATGGGCCGTGGCGAGATCGACGGGATCGTGATCAACACCACGGGGCTGGGGCTGACGCGGGCGGTCGTTCCCGACGCCGGCCTCGAGCCGGGCGACCGGCTCCTCGTGACCGGATCGATCGGGGACCACGGCATCGCCCTGATGGCGAAGCGGCACGAGCTCGACTTCGAGGGGGAGCTGATCTCGGATGTGGCGCCGATCAACGGCCTCCTGGCAGCCGCACTGGCGGCCGCGGACGGGGCGGTCACGGCGATGAAGGACCCGACGCGCGGTGGCCTCGCCAGTGCGCTCCACGAGATGGCCGAGAAGAGCGGCGTCGGCATCACCCTTCACGAGCCCTCGATGCCAGTGACGTCGACCGTCCGTTCCGCCGCAGAGATGCTGGGCCTCGACCCCCTCCATATCGCAAACGAGGGCAAGGCGATCCTCGGCGTGAAGCCGGAGCGGGCCGAGGAGACGCTCGCCGCGATGCGCGAGCATCCGCTCGGGCGGGAAGCGGCGATAGTCGGGGAGTGCGTAGATGAGAACCCCGGCCGGGTCGTGCTGGACACCGGGCTCGGCCGCCGCCTCGTCTCGGAGCCCGAGGGCGAGCCGCTGCCTCGCATATGCTGACGCCCCATCCGCTGCGCGTCGCGGTGCTCGGCTCGCGTCGGGCGCCCGGGCTGTCCGACTTTCTGGAAGACTCCCGCTGCGGCCGCGACTACGAGATCGTGGCCCTGGCCACCTCCGACCCGGACTCGGGAACGGCGCTTCGAGCTGAACGGGCCGGCGTGCACGTCATCAGGCACGACATCCACGCCTTCTGCGCGGAACGCGGCAGGGAGAGCAAGGACCTCGAGGTCCGGAGGGCGTACGACCAGAAGACTCTCGAGCTCCTCTCGCCCCACGATCCCGAGCTCATCGTGCTGAGTGGATACCTGTACGTCCTCACGCGGCCGCCCCTGGAGGCGTTCGAGAACCGGATCGTAAACGTCCACGACGCGGACCTCCTTCGCCTCGCGCCTGACGGCAAACCACTCTACCGGGGCCTTCACGCCACGCGGGACGCGATCTTCGCCGGCGAGCCGGAGACTCGTCTGACGGCGCACATCGTGACCGAGGAGGTCGACGTCGGCCCGCCTCTCGTACGCTCCTGGCCGTTCCCGGTGCATCCGCTGGTCGAAGATGCGCGGAGCTGGGACGCCGAGGAGATCCTGAAATCCTATGCCTACGCGCATCGGGAGTGGATGATGGGAGCGGCCTGGGGAGCCCTGCTTGCCAGGACGGCCGAGCTCTTCGCGCACGGGAGGGTACGGAAGCTGGATGGACGTGCCATCATCGGCGACTCGCTCGGACCCGAGGAGCTCAGACCCGTCGAGCCGAGATCCGTGGGACCGAGAGCCGCGGGGCTCGGACCTGTCGGCGTGGCCGACGCCGCACGAGACGGCCGGCGGCGGGCCGGGCCGTGAAGCACATCCGGGTCGCCCACGACGGCGGCGTGGCGACGATCACGATCGATCGGCCCGAGCGGTTCAACTCGATGGACGTCGAGACGGCGCGTGACTTTCGGAAGGCCGGCCTGGGCTGCGCCCGGGACGAGGGCGTCCGCTGCGTCGTCCTGCGCGGCACGGGCGGCATCTTCTGTAGCGGCGCGGACCTGAAGTACGTGCGTGCCCGGGGTGAGCAGAGCGACTTCGGCTACCTGCAGCCGGAAGGGGTCGCGCCCGAGAAGGGTTTCGGCCAGAGCTTCAAGGAGATCCTGGAGTACCTCCACAGCACGATCTCGGAGATCAAGAGGGCTCCCAAGCCCTTCGTCGCCGCCGTCGACGGGGTCGCCGCGGCCGGCGGGTTCGGTATCGCCATGGCCTGCGATCTCGTCTTCGCCTCCGAGAGCGCCACCTTCGAATGGGCCTACCCCAAGACGGGCCTCACCGGAGCGGAGAGCTCGACCTTCTTTCTCCCACGCCTTCTGGGGCTGCGAAAGGCGCTGGAGCTCGTGCTCCTCAACCCTCGAATGTCCGCCGGCGATGCGCTGAAGATGGGTCTCGTGAACCGCGTGTTCCCGGATGCGGAGTTCGACGAGCGCGTGGCGGAGATCACCGCCACACTCGCCGCCGGACCCACGCATGCCTACGCCGTGGCGAAGAGCCTCATCCATCAGGCCGCCGGCGTGGGTCAGCTCGACTACCACCTGGATGAGGAGCTGCAGGCGCTAACCCGGATCGCCGACGAACCCGACTTCGCGGAGGGTTTGGCCGCCTTCTTCGAGAAACGGCCCGCGAGGTTTGGTGAGCCCTGAGGGCCGAGCCCGGCCTGAGAGGTCGCTGAAAACCCTGGGCGTCATCGGCACCTCGACTCCCCCTCTGGTGAGCGGGCCCGCCCGGCCTGAGATTCCCGCCCTCGGTTCGTGAGTGCGTGGTGGTAGGAAAGTGCGTTGTGCTAGGAAGCAGAGACTCGAGACAGGACGACCCGAATGGGCGATAGCAGCGTGGCGGTGCGGCTCGACAAGATCTCGAAGCGGCTCGGCTGGACCTGGGCGCTGCGCGAGATCGGGCTGGAGGTGGAGCGCGGGAGCTCCGTCGTCCTCATCGGGCCGAACGGAGCCGGCAAGACGACGCTGCTCCGCCTCGTCGCGACGCTTCTGAAGCCGACCACCGGTACCGGGGAGGTGATGGGATTCTCCCTTCAGGAAGACGCGGACGCCATCCGATACCGCACCGGGCTCCTCTCGGCGCACGGCCACCTGTACGGCGACCTCAACGCCCTCGAGAACCTGCGGTTCGCGGCCTGGATGGGCGGGGTCAGCGTCGACGAGGCCCGGCTTCGAGCCGCTCTGGCCAAGGTGGGGCTGGACCACGTGAGCAAGCAAAGGGCGCGCGAATTCTCCTCCGGCATGCAGAAGCGGCTCGCCTTCGCGACACTCCTCATGCGACGCCTCGACCTCGTCCTCCTCGACGAGCCGTACGCGAGCCTGGATTCGGACGGAATTCGAATGGTGGACGATTTCGTGGATGAGTGGAGGGCCGGCGGGGGAACCGTGCTTCTCGCCACGCATAGACGGGGCTTGGCCGTCCGCAAGGCGGATCGCGTGGCCGTTCTGCAGGCCGGCCGCCTCCATCGGTACTGCAGGCCCGATGAGCTGGAACCCGCAGACCTGGATCCGCAGCCCGTGGTGCCCGCCGGATGAAGAGCTCCCTGGCCCTCCGCACGTGGGCGATCCTCTGGAAAGACCTGCTCATCGAGCTGCGGACGAAGCAGAGCTTCAGCGCGATGGTCTTCTTCGCGGCGCTGGTGCTCTTCCTGTTCGGGTTCGCGATCGGCCCCGACACGGCCACGCTCTCCCGCCTGGGCGGCGGCCTTCTGTGGATCGCGATCGCCTTCACCGGCATGCTCTCGCTCGGCCGCACCTTCCAGAGCGAGGAGGTGGCGGGCGGCCTCGATGGGCTTCGGATGTATCCGGGTGAGATCCGGGCTATCTATCTCGGAAAACTCCTGGCGAACTTCTCGATGCTCGTGGTGCTCGAGGTGGTTCTGGTCCCGGTCGCCGCGGTGCTGCTGCAACTCGAGCCGTGGGGACGCTTCCCGCTCTTCGTCGGCATCACTCTGCTGGGAACGTTCGGCTTCTCTGTGATCGGGACGTTCTACGCCTCCCTGACGCAGCACCTGAGAGCCCGCGAGCTGATGCTGCCGCTCCTGCTCTTCCCGGCGCTCGTGCCGGTTTTCCTCGGAGCGGTCAACGGCACGACGCTGGCCCTGGCGGGCGACCCGCTGGACCGGATCGGAGGCTGGATCCGCTTGCTCATCTCGTTCGACATCATATTCTTCGTCGTTTGTGTTTGGATCTATCCCCTGGTGCTGGAGGAATGACGATTACCGATCTGCCTCAACCGAACCCCGGACGCGCGCGGCTTCTGGGTACCGCCACCCTGCTCGTCGTCGCCGCCGGCAGCGCTGCCGGACTGTTCCTGGTTCCTGCCGACGCGCTTCAGGGCGAGGTGCAGCGGCTCCTGTACGTGCACGTGCCGGCGGCCTGGCTGGCGATGCTCTCGTTCTTCGTGGTCTTCGTGATGAGCGTGCTCTATCTGATCCAGCGGGATCCCAAGTGGGACCTGCTGGCGGTCAGCGCCGCGGAGATCGGCATCGTCTTCACCGCGCTCGCGCTCGTGCTCGGCTCCCTGTGGGGGAAGCCGACCTGGGGCGTCTGGTGGACCTGGGACCCGCGTCTGACGACGACGGCGATCATGCTGATGATCTACGTCGGATATCTCACCGTGCGATCGTTCGCCGATGATCCCGATAAACGGGCCCGCTGGTCGGCGATCATCGGAATCATCGGGTTCGTGGATGTGCCGATCGTCTATCTCTCGGTCCTCTGGTGGAGGACGTTGCACCAACCCCCATCGAGCCCTCGCTCGATGGCCGGCGAGTTCGTGTACGTCCTGCTGCTGAACGTAGCCGCCTTCACGCTCCTGTACGTCTACCTCATGCTGCGGCGATATCGGCTGGCGGTCGCGGAGCGCCACGTGGAAGAGCTCCGGCTCACGCGGGACGACGGAAGGATCACGTAGAGATGCATGGACTCCCCGACGGAGAGAGGCGGTAGAAGATGGAAGGGCAACCCTCCGGCACCCCTTTCATGGTGGCCGGGTATCTGATCACCTGGGCCGTGCTCGCCTGGTACGTCTGGCGCCTGAACAGGCGCTCCGCGGACGCTCGACGAGCGCTCGAATTGGCCCCGGCGACACCTCATGCAAACGAATAAGTGGAGTCGAACTGATGAATAGAAGGCGGGTCTGGATAGGACTCGGTCTCGTTGCGATCGCCGGCGCGATCACCCTGCTCGTTGCGGGCGGGCTGCGCGAGAACGTCGTCTACTTTCTCACCCCGACGGAGCTCGAGGCGAAGGGGGCGGAGGTGTACGGCGCACCGCTGAGGCTGGGAGGACAGGTCAAGCCCGAGTCCGTGGACTGGAACCCCGATGTCGGGCGGCTTTTCTTCGTGATCACGGACGGAGAGACGGAGCTTCCCGTCGAGAGCAGCGGGGCGCCACCTGCGATGTTCTCCGAGGGGATGGGGGTCGTGGTCGAGGGCTCCTATCGTGAGGACGGCGTCTTCCGCTCCCACAACGTGATGGTCAAGCACTCCAACGAGTATCGGCCTCCGGAGGAGGGCGAGCACCCGCGCGAGGTGTATCGCTCGCTGATCGACGAGGAAGCGGGAGGTTGAGCCTCTCCCAACGGATGGCGACTAGAGAGGCCGGGCCACGGTGTTGAGCACGTTCGGCTACGCCTCCGTGATCGCTGCCCTGCTCGGGGCGGTGATCACCACTTTGACGGGCCTCATCGGAGGCTTCAAGAACCGGCCCGCCCTGATCGACGCGTCCCGCCGAGCCACCTACTTCACCTTCGTCGCCATGACGGCAGCGATCGTGACCATGGAGGCGGCGCTTCTCACCCACGACTTCAGCGTCGAATACGTGTCTCGGGTCGGGAGTCGGGAGACACCGAGCTACTACACCGCGATCTCCCTCTGGAGCAGCCTGGACGGCTCCATCCTCTTCTGGGGCTGGATCCTCTCGGGCTACGCGGCCCTGGTGGCCTTCGTGCGGCGCCGGGAAACGGACGGCCTGACGCCGTTCGTCCTCGGCACCCTGGGCTTCGTCGGCATCTTCTTCTTCGGCCTGCTCGTCGGCCCCGCCAACCCGTTCGGGCTCATCATCCCGACGCCCGAGAACGGGCCGGGACCGAATCCGTTGCTGCAGAACCATCCGCTGATGGGGCTGCATCCACCGCTCCTCTACCTTGGCTTCGTCGGGCTCACCGTCCCGTTCGCATTCGCCATCGGAGCCCTGCTGAGCGGAAACCTCGAAGCGACGTGGTTGCGGGATGCGCGCCGCTGGATGATCGCCGCCTGGGCGTTTCTCTCGCTCGGCGTCATCGGCGGCGCCTGGTGGTCGTACGAGGTGCTCGGCTGGGGAGGCTATTGGGCATGGGATCCGGTCGAGAACGCCTCGTTCCTGCCGTGGCTGACGGCGACCGCGTTTCTCCACTCCGTGATGGTCCAGGAGCGGCGCGGGATGCTCAAGACCTGGAACCTGACCCTCATCATCGGCACCTTCATCCTGACGCTGTTCGGGACCTTCCTCACCCGCTCCGGCATTCTGGATTCCGTGCACGCGTTCACGGAGGGGGTGATCGGCCCCCTCTTCCTCGGCTTCATCGCTCTCCTCACGCTGGGTTCCTTCCTGCTGATCGCCTGGCGAAGCGACCGCTTGCACGCCCCCGGCACGCTGGACGGCGCCGTGTCTCGCGAGAGCGCCTTCATCGTCAACAACCTGATCTTCGTCGCCCTCACCTTCACGGTCCTTCTCGGCACCGTGTTTCCACTAATCGTGGAGTGGACCAAGAACGAGAGGATCAGCGTGGGCCCGCCCTACTTCGACATGGTCTTCACGCCGTTGGCCCTTCTTCTCCTGTTTCTCATGGGGGTCGGGCCCGCCTTGCCCTGGCGCCGGACCACGGCGGAGAAGCTGAGGCGTAGCTTCTGGCTTCCGACGGCGGTGGGCGTGGCGGTCGTCGCCGTGATCTTCCTCTTCGGGGTGCGCCGGGTCTACCCGCTGGTCACGTTCGGCTTCGCCGGCTTCGTGCTTGCCACGATCGTGGAGGAGTTCAGGAAGGGCATGTCCGCGCGCCGACGGATATCCGGCCGGCCGCCGGTGCCCGCCTTCCTGGACCTGTTCGCCCGTAACGGTAGGCGCTACGGCGGCTACGTCGTGCATACCGGCGTCGTGGTGATCGCCGTCGGCCTCGCCATATCGGGCAGCTGGAAGTACGAGCGCGAGGTCACGCTGAGGCAGGGCGAGCAACTCGAGATCGGGGAGTTCCGGTTGCAGTTCGACGAGATCTTCACGCGAGAAGAGGCGCAGCGCTTCGTCGTCGGAGGCAACTTCCAGGCGTGGAGAGGGGACCGCTACCTGGGCGTGCAGCAGCCGCGCATGAACTACTACCCGACCTCGCAGCAGCCGATCGCGACGCCCGCCGTGGTGACCTCATTGTCGAAGGATCTCTACCTCACGCTCATGGCGTTCGACTCTGAGAACGGAGAGCACGCCACGCTTCGTGCGATCGTGAACCCCGCGGTGGCGTGGCTCTGGATCGGTGGGCTCATCGTCGGGATCGGCGCCCTCATCGCGATCTGGCCCCACGGGCGGCCGGCCTACCTGCCCGAGCTGGCGGCGGACCTGGCCGGCTCGGCTCCGATGGCCGATTCACTACTGATCGCCGATGGCGGGGATGCCGGGCGTGGGGAAGAGGCGGTGATGGTAGGCGAAGAGGAAAGCCCGTCGTGAAGCGCTTCGGCCGCTGGCTGATCCCCATCCTCCCGATCCCCGCGCTGGCCCTGCTCGCCTTCGGCCTCACCCGAAATGTGCAGGTTCTGCCTTCGGCGATCGTCGGCGAAGCAGCGCCGGAGTTCCACCTCGAGACGATGACGGGGGATTCACTGACGCTCGCGGGGCTGGACGCGCAGGTCGTGGTCCTGAACTTCTGGGCGTCCTGGTGCATTCCCTGCCGACAGGAACACCCCGCGCTGGTCCGTGCCACCGAGGTGTACGACGACTCGGACGTCCGGATACTCGGCGTCCTCTACCAAGACACGCCCGCGGGCGCGGAGCGCTTCATGCAGCGCTTCGGCGGCGAGTGGGAGACCGTGCTCGACCCGGGGACTCGCACGGCGATCGACTTCGGCGTGTACGGCGTCCCGGAAACCTTCTTCATCGATGCCGACCGACGGATCGCATACAAGCACATCGGCCCGCTGAGCTGGGAGATCCTGCAGACGAAGGTCGACTCGCTCCTCGCGGTGGGCGGCGCATGAGGCGACTCGCACCGCTGATCATTCTGTACCTCATGCTCGCTCCGGAATCCGCCTTGGCCGGGCCGCAGGAAGAGGGGATGTCGGCGGCCGAAGTCGACCAGCTGAGTGCGGAAGTGGCCGCTCAGCTGCGCTGTCCGGTTTGCCGGAACCAGTCGGTGCTCGAGTCCTCTTCCGGGCTGGCGCGGGAGATGCAGTCGGTCATACGCGAGCGCCTCGCCGGCGGTGAGACGCCGAAGGAGGTGAGAGCGTACTTCGTGGGCCGGTACGGAGACTGGATCCTGCTGAAGCCCGAGCCGAAAGGGATCAACCTCCTCGTGTACCTGCTGCCCGCTGCCGCGCTGCTCTTCGGCGGCGTGCTTCTCTACTATCGGATCAGGCGCTGGACCGGTGCCACAGCGCCGGGGCCGACGGCAAGCCTTGCGGGGCTCGAAGTGCCGGACGCCGAGCCGACGTCTGCGGACGCAGCCGGAGGTCTGAGCGAGGAGGAAGAGGAGTGGATACGCCAGCAGATCGGGAGCCATGGTTAAGCAGGTCGTTGAACAACCCCGGGTGGTCGCGCGCATGGGTCTTGCCGAGGCGAGACAAGGAACGAGGAGGAAGGCGGCGCGGGGTCATCTGCGGCGTTGGCGCTCCTCCCCGATGCACACGGCATCGCGTTCGTCACGCCGCCTTGCGTCTGTCCCCGTGGCGCTCGTCACGCGATCGCCCGGGGTTGTTCAGCGACCGGCCAAGGCAGGAACTTCGTTCTGGCCGGTTTGTAGTAAGCTCCCGCGCTAAGGAGCCATGTAAGGGATGACCCGTTCGATGCATATAGAGGGTCGCGGCGCTTTCCGCTGCCACGAACCCCAGCCACACCAAGTGCCGAGGGCAGATGTTCTTCGACTCGCGTAACCTCGATTCGTTCGATCAGTACCTGCAGGATGTCGAACGCTATCCGCTGATCGCGGACCCCAAGGAAGAGCGCGAGATCGCGAGGAAGGCTCGCGTGGGGAACCGCGCGGCCGCCGAGAGGCTCGTCACGGCCAATCTGCGCTTCGTGATCTCCTACGTTAAGAAATACCAGGGCCGGGGCCTCAACCTGGCGGAGCTGGTCTGCATCGGTAACGAGGGTCTTCTCAAGGCCGTCAAGAAGTTCGATCCCGACAAGGGCGTGAAGTTCATCTCCTACGCCGTGTGGTGGATCCGGCAAACGGTGCTGCAGGCGCTCGCCGAGCAGACCCGGTCGGTCCGCATCCCGTTGAACCAGAACTCCAATCTGGTGAAGCTCTCCCGGACCGAGACGATGCTGACGCAGAAGCTTGGACGCACGCCGACCGACCGCGAGATCGCCGAGGAGATGGAGGAGCCGGTTGATACGGTTCGGGCGCTCCGTCGGGTGGCGTCTGCGGAGCTCAGCCTGGACGCTCCGCTCGATCGCTCGGATCGCGACAGCGCTTCGTTCGGAGAGCGGTTCTCCGGGATGAACGACGAGGATATCGAGGTCGATGTCGAGGCGCAGGCGCGACGCGAGTTTCTGGAGCGGATGTTCGAGAGGTTCCTCACCGAGCGTGAGCGAAAGATCCTCGTGCTCTACTACGGCCTCGACGACGGCGAGGAGATGACGCTCGAGGAGATCGGATCTCTGCTCGGCGTCACCCGAGAGCGCATCCGCCAGATCCGGAATCGGGCCTTCGACAAGCTGCGGGCCTCTCCGGACGGCTTGGCTCTCGAGGGCTTTTGGAGCGCCAGCGTCTGACGGTTTCGGACGAGCGGCCCGTGCCCCATCATGGCGGGGGTGTCCACCGGGCGCCCCCGCTTTTCGTTTCACTCGCATCACTCGCATCGGAACAGGCCGCGCGATGTCGGGCGATCTCGTAAGCGAGCTCCCGAAGGCGGAGCTCCACCTCCACATCGAGGGCACGCTCGAGCCCGACCTGATGCTCGCGCTCGGCGAGCGCAACCGGGTGCCCCTGCGGTATGCTACCGTCGAGGAAGCCCTCGAGGCGTACGAGTTTACCGACCTGCAGTCGTTTCTGGAGATCTACTACGAGGGCGCCCGCGTCCTGCGGAACGAGGAAGACTTCCACGACCTGACGCGGGCGTACCTGGAGAGGGCCCGCCGCGACAACGTGGTGCACGCGGAGATCTTCTTCGACCCGCAGGCTCACACGGAGCGCGGGGTGCCGTTCGAGGTGGTGCTCGAAGGCATCCGCTCCGCCCTGGACGACGCCACCGCCGAGCTCGGCATCACTTCGCGGCTCATCCTCTGCTTCCTGCGCCACCTCAGCCCGGAGCAGGCGATGGCGACGCTCGAGCAGGCTCTCCCCCATCGGGATGCCATCGTCGGCGTCGGACTCGATTCCTCCGAGCTCGGCAATCCGCCGTCCTTGTTCGCGCCGGTCTTCGACCGGGCCAGGGAGGAAGGTTTCCTGACCGTCGCGCACGCCGGCGAAGAGGGCCCGCCCGAGTACATCTGGGAAGCGCTGGACCTGCTGCACGTGCGGCGGATCGATCACGGCGTCCGCTGCCTGGAGGACAACAGGCTGGTGGAGCGCCTTCGCCGAGACCGCGTGCCGCTGACGGTCTGCCCGCTCTCCAACGTGAAGCTGCGGGTCTTCGATCGGATCGAGAAGCACAGCATCGCCCGACTCATCGAGGCGGGGCTTTGCGTGACGGTGAACTCCGACGATCCGGCGTACTTCGGGGGCTACATCAACGACAACTACCGGGCGGTTCGGGACGCGCACGAGATCGACCGTGCGGGACTCCTCCAGCTGGCCAGAAACTCTTTCGTCGGCAGCTTCCTGGATGACGCGGCGAAGAGCCGTCACCTCGCGGAGTGGGATCGGCTGGCGTCCGGCACGTCCTGAGCCCTCCTCCGCGACGGCGTCCGGGCCGGGCTCGGACATGGCCGGCCTCGTTCTCAGCCCGTCGCGCCCTCCGCCTCTCTCGCCGCCCTTCTCGCCCGAACGGGCACGGCCAGAATGAAGATCAGCAGGGTCACGACCGCGCTGGTCACGCACCACCAGCAGATGGCTTGGATGACGAAGAGCTCCAGGTAGGTGAGGTAGCCCGAGAAGGCCAGGCCTCCCGCCGCGAGCAGGAAGATGAGCCTCGCCGGCCAGGTGGCTTCTTGGTGGGCCGTCTGAACGGAGAGAAACGCGAGCACGAACACGGCCGCGTACCAAGCGACCCCCCAGCCCGCCACGGGAAGGCCCAAAAGGATGGCGTACTCGGAGGTCTGAACCGCTTCGCAGGCGCCCGTGCCGCAGACCAGCTCCCCATAGAAGCCGAGCTTGTATAGCAGCAGGTAGACCGACATCAGAAGGCCCGCAAGGGCCAACACCGCGATCGCCATCCGCTTCCTCATCCCTCTCACCTCCTCACGGCGTCCCTCGCTCCGCGTCAGCCCTCCGCGTCCGTGCCCTCAGCTCCTGCTCCTTCATCCGCTCCGGCCGCGGCGGCGGCCTCCAGGATCATCCGTTCAAGCTGCTCGTAATCCTGCGGAGCCCTCTGACCGTTGACGAAGAGGGTCGGCGTGGAATTGACCCCCAGTCGCTGACCGTACTTCGCGGAGGCGAAGATCTGCTCCAGATATCGACCGTCCCGGACGCACTCCCGGTAGGCGCCTCGATCGAGACCGAGCTCCTTGGCCATCTCCTCGAAATCCCCTCGCGCATCGTCCTTCGGCGACCACTGCGACTGACGCGCGAACAGCAGGTCGTGCATCTGCCAGAACCGGCCCTGCTCTCCTGCGCAGCGCCCGGCCAGCGCGGCCGGTATCGCGTGCGGGTGCTGTTCCAGGGGATAGTCGTAGAACACCCAACGCACGGACTCTCCACCGTCCACGTAGTTCTGCTTGATGAGGCGGCCGGAGAAGCCGTAGAAGCTCGCGCAGGCGGGGCACTGGAAGTCCGCGAACTCGATCAGGGTCACCGCCGCGTCCTCCGGACCCGCACTCACCCCGGCCGAGGCATCCGCTTCCGTTTCGGCCAGCGTGACCGGGATCTCGGTCGGGCCGGCGTCCCCCGAGCGTGCGAGCCAGAGCGCCGCGATTCCGCCGACGATCACCACGAGGATGGCGAGGTAGAAGACGCGCCCTGGGCCGGATCCGCCGCCGGATCGATTCCGAGACTGATTGCTCATGCCTGTGTTCACTCCTGATTGCCCGATTAAGCGGGACCGCTGGCCGGCCACATCTGACCGAACATCGCCCCAGACGCCACCCATTCTCCTACATCGCGCTCCGCGTCGCCAGCAGGGCCAGGACCATCGCCGCGACGATGATCGTCGTGATCAGCCCGATCACCAACAGCTTGACCCATTCCGGCACTCGCTGCCGGGGCGCCGCCGCCGCCTCGGCGAGGGCAGGCAGCAGGCTCTCCGACCACGCGACACCGATCTCCGGCAGCAGCTCCTGCCAGGCCGTGGCGAAATCGAGGTCGACCAGGACGAGCGCGCTGTGCCATTCGTCCGCCGCTTCATCCAGCTCCGACTCCTCCGCCTCGGGCGGCCCTTCCTCCAATCTCTCCAGCCGGAGGCGAAGCTCCGCCTGTGCGTGCTCCAGACGCTGAAACTGCGGCGTCAGGTCGTGCACCGGGGCGAGGAACCGGCGCTGTAGAGAATCTCGCAAGGCCTCGGAGACAGCCAGCTCCACACCCAGCTTCTGCGCCCGTCGTTTGCCCTGCAGCAGTCGGCTCAGCTCCCGGTCGTACGCCTCGGTGAGCCGTCCCAGGGAGTTCAGCGTGGCCGCGCGCGCGTCCTCCTGCAGCGCCGAGGCGTCCATCGCTTCCACGGCCTTGGCCAGGCTGCGCGCCCGCGACGCGGCCGACTTCCGAAACAGCAGAGGGCCGAGCGCCGTCTCGCCGAGCTCCTGGAAGTGATCGGCAAAGAAGTTGTCCGGCAGGCCAACCCTCATCGGGAGATCCGAAGGCAACGTCGCCGCCTGTTTCTCGGCCTGCTCGCGGATCGTCTCGGTCGACGTCGTGAACTCCGGCAGGCGAGCGGGAGTTGGCCCGGCCACCTCACGACGCGCGAACATCTCGATCGCTTCCTCCTGCTCGGTCGGCTCCGGGGGTGCCGTCTTCGCGACCTCCAGAATCGCCGAGATCTCCTCCGGCCGGAGGTACAGAATTCGCAGTGCCGTGTCGCCGCGCTCGATCTCGAGCGCGGGCCGTGCCTGGCGCGGCTCCCCCGCCGTCTCTCGCGCGACGGTCACCGGCCAGTGAACACGGAACGCCTCTTCGCGCGCGAAGACGTGCAGCGCCCGCCGAGTGAAGACCGCCACGAAGAGCCCCTTCAGGGATCTGCCGTCCGCAACGCCGTTCTCCGCCGAGCCGTTCTCCACGGCGCCGGAGATCGCGACGCCGGCGGAGCAGACGATCGACTCCCAGGCCAGCGGCTCCAGAGCCGCGGCTCGCAACGCATCCACGTCGAGCCTTGCGTCGATCGCGCGGTTCAGGTCGTCCAGGCGGTCGTCCGAGGCTCGGAAGGCCACGATGTATCCGCGCGCGAAGACGAGCAGTAGTCCGGCCCGCCTAGAGACCCAGAACACCTCGTCGAGGGGCAGGCCGACGTCGTCGTACGACAGCCGGTCATCTTCGACCTGTAGCTGGACTCCTCGACGCAGACGATCTCCCTCGAGGAAGGCGTCGACGGCGAAGGTCGCTGACTCAGCCACCGGGGATCTCGCCGGCCAGACGAGCCTCCGAGCCTGTGCGCTCCTCGTAGCGGCGAACGAACTCGTCGAGCGGCCACGGCTTCCAAGCCTTTCGCGGCAGACCCAGATCGGCGAAGCACTCCTCGACGCGATCCGGATCCCCCTCGAGCTCGACGAGAACATCCATGGCCGGATAGGTCTCGATGCGGGCGTCCACTCGCCCCTTCTCGTACACGGCCACGCGACGGTCGATGGCGAGGATGACCTCGGAGTATCCCAGCCTTTCCAGGATCGCGACGGCGGTCTCCGTGTCCTGGACCACTGTCTCAAGTTCCGTTCTCACCTTGTACCCGTGCTCCTCGGACGCCGGCCCCTTCCATCCCAGCAGGGTGCGGCTCTCACCGGAGACTGGTGTCAGGCATCGGATGCGCAGGACCTCGTCCCGGCTCTCGAGCGATCGCCCCGGGGTGTCGAACCTGCGATCCGACATCAGGCCCTCGAAGGACAGGCGCCAACCGGCGCCGGCAAGCCTCTCCCGGAAACCCGTCGCGCCGTCGGGCAGCGCCGCCTTGAGCTCGAACTCGCGCTTCACCTGACCCTTCGAGCGTCCGTGGCAACGTCGTCGAGAGCTTCCAGGACCGAGTCGGAATCCGACAGATTCTCCAGCACTCCATGCGGGTCGTGAGACCTGAGATCGTCGGCGCTGAAGCCGCCTGTCGCAACCGCAAGCACTCGGGAGCCGTTGGCGCGTGCGCAGCGGACATCCTCGGGCGTGTCCCCGACGACTATCGCGTCCTCGACACGGAAGCTCAGGCCCGTCCGGCGTGCCGCCCTCGCCACGGCGATCGGCGGCAGATCGGCGCGGCACTCCGAGTCCGATCCGAAGGCTCCCACGTCGAAGCGATGCGAGATGCCCGCGGCACGCAGCTTTCTCGTCGCCCCCTCCTCCACGTTGCCGGTCAGGAGGGCGAGCTCGTAGCGAGCGTCCGCCGACAGCCTGCCCAGAAGCTCCGGCACCCCGCGGCATGGCGTCGGCCGGGTCGTAGCGGCATCCAGAGCATCGTCGAGGTAGCGGAGATAGGGTTCCCAGACCTCGTGCAACCGCGCGTCGATCTCCTCATCGACCCAGCCGCAGCACCGAAGAAGGTCCCGCACGATCCAGGGGTCGGTCTTGCCGCGAAAGTCGTGGTCGTCGATGGGGCCGGTCTGCCCATAGACCTCCAGCATGGCCGATCGCAGGGCGACACGCCCCGCTCCGCGCGGCTCGATCAGCGTTCCATCCACATCGAGCAGGAGAAGGCGCACCGGGGCCGTCACCTCCGAACAGCTCGTTGAATCGCTCGCTCAAGGGCCCACTGAGCCTGCAATCCAATCGAGAGAAGCTGGATCGGCGGCAGGTCCGGCCCAGTCCCTGCGCTCTCCGCCGTGGAGGCCGCAAAGACGATGTCGCCGTCGAACGAGGTGTTCGCGGGTGAGATGCGGCGGACGACCGCGTTCATCGCCTGCCGAGCCACGATCTGCAGCTCGGTCTTTCTCAGCGGGACGTCGGTCGCGACGATAGCCAGCGTCGTGTTCTCACCGGCCCGGACGAGCCAATCCGGCACCCGACCATCACGGATCGCCTGCGCGGTGTCCAGGTAGCTGCCGTCGGGGCCGCGCGATCCGGCGGTGATCCCTCCCCGATCATCCAGGACGTCGCCGAAGGCGTTGACGACGGCGAGGGCCGCGACGACGTGCTCGCCCTGGTCCTCGGACCAGCTCCCCACTCCCGCAGGCTCTAGCCCCTCGGGCCTCAGCTTGCCCACGCTCGCACCCGCCCCCACGCCCACGCGTCCCTCCTCGACCGGCCGCTCGGAGGCGACGGTGGCGGCGGCGTAGCCCATCTCCGGATCGGGCCTCACCGACGCATCGCCCATCGCGAGGTCGTAGATGACGGCCGCCGGAACGATGGGCACGACCGCCGCGCGTGTCTCGTAGCCGCGACCGCGCTCCTCCAGCCACCGGGAGACGCCATCGGCGGCGGCGAGGCCGAAAGCCGACCCTCCCGCCAGCAGGATGGCGTCACACCGCGGGACGAGGTGGAGAGGCGACAGGGCATCCAGCTCGCGCGACCCGGTGGCCAGGCCTCGGACCTCCACGGCCGCGACGAAGGGACCGATCGCCACCGTGCAACCCGTCTCCCCCCCTCCATCCTGCGCGTGTCCGACGGTGATGCCCGGCACCGCCGTCAGCGTCCGGTTCTCGGCCACGCCGCTCAGCCCTCCCGGGCGGGTGTCGCGAGCTCACCGTCCTCGAGGAGCAGGCCATGCAGACGACGCCAGCCGATGCTCCCGCCCGAGATGACGATGATGACGGGTCCTTCGCCGGCCGGAACCCGGCCGGCCAGCAGGGCGGCGACCCCCGCGGCCCCACTCGGCTCGACCACGAGACGGCGAGCGAAGCACCAGCGTACGGCGCGGCGAATCTCGTCGTCGCTTACGGTCAGCACCCCCTCGAGCAGTGCCAGGCAGTGCTCGTACGTGAGCGTCCCGGGCGTGACCGGCTTCAGGCCGTCGGCGATCGTCTCCACGCTCTCCAGGGTCACCAGACCGCCGGCCTCCAGGGAACGCTTCATCGAGGCCGCCCCGTCGGGCTCGACGCCCAACACGCGCGCCTCGCCCACCAACGCGCCGATCGCGGCGGAGACGCCCGAGACGAGACCTCCACCCCCAACCGGAACCAGGACCCGAGGCTCACCTTTCGCAGCGGCCGAAGGATACACTCCCTGGCGCTCCATCTGCTCCGCCAGCTCCAGACCCACCGTCCCCTGGCCGGCGATGATGTCCGGGTGATCGAACGGCGGGACGATCGCGGAGCCGGAGGCCGAGGCCAGCTCGTGCGCCCGCGCTCCGCGCTCCGTGCTCAGCGTTCCGCAGAGCTCGACGTCGGCGCCGAACGAACGGGTCGCCTCCAGCTTGAACGGCGGGGCATCCACCGGCATGACCACCGTGGCCGGAACGCCGAACTCCCGCGCCGCATAGGCGACGGCTTGAGCGTGGTTGCCCGAGGAGTAGGTGATCACGCCGCGGGCCCGTTCCTCCCGATCCAGCCGGGCGATGAAGTTGTAGGCTCCCCGGAGCTTGAAGGCGCCCGTCGGCTGGAAGCTCTCGCACTTCAGCCACACGCGGCCGGCGGCGTGCTCTACGGGAAGGAGTGGCGTGCGGACCGCGACGCCCTCGATGCGGGCGGCAGCTTCTCTGATCTGCTCGAGGGAGACGAGGCCCGACGCTTCGCCGTCGGAGGGTCGGTCCTCCAGGAGCTCACTCAACGACTCAGCCTGCGGGCTCGGAGGCCTCGCCGGTCTCGCCGGTCTCGCCGGTCGCGCCAACGGGCAGGGTCACCGCATCCTCCGTGTCGGCCAGAACACGAGCTACATCCACGACGGCGTCTCCCTTGTCCAGGTTCACGAGCCGAACCCCCTGAGTGGCCCGGCCGATCGTGCGGATCTCGCGCGCCGGCTGCCGGTTCACGACGCCGTTCCGGGTGACGAAGATGAGCTCGTCCGAGTCGGTGACTTCCTTGACCCCCACGACGCGGCCCGTCTTCTTGGAAACGCGGAGGTTGATCAGACCGACGCCGCCTCGTCGCTGCGTCCGGTACTCGTCGATCTGAGTGCGCTTCCCCATGCCCCGCTCGCTCAAAGTCAGCAAGGTGGCGTCCCGGCGCACGACCACCATCCCCACGACCTCGTCCTCGCCCCGGAGCACGATCCCCTTCACACCCCGAGTGGTCCGGCCCATCTGGCGAACATCGGCCTCGGCGAATCGGATCGCCATGCCGGAACGGGTCCCAAGCATGATGTCGTTCGTCCCGTCGCTCAGCTGCACGTCGATCAAGCGATCACCCTCCACGATGTTGATCGCGTTGATGCCCGTCGAGCGAACGTTCGAGTAGGCGGCCAGACTCGTCTTCTTCACCAGCCCGCGTCGGGTGGCGAAGATCAGGTTCCGGTCCTCGGGGAAGTCCCGCACGGGCACGATCGATGCGATCACCTCGTCGTTCCCGATGTTCAGCAGGTTGACGATCGGCTTCCCGCGCGCCGTGCGGCTTCCCAGCGGTACCTCGTAGACCTTGAGCCAGTAGACCTGGCCGCCCGCGGTGAAGCACATGAGGTAGTCGTGCGAGGACGCGAGGTAGAGGTGCTCCACCCAGTCGTCCTCCTTCGTCCCCATGCCGGCGATGCCGCGTCCGCCTCGCCGCTGCTGCCGGTAGACATCCGGCGGAATGCGCTTCACGTAGCCAGTCCGGCTGACCGTGATCACCATGTCCTCCTCGGCGATCAGATCCTCGTCGGAGAAGTCGGCGGGCACGTCCAGGATCTCGGTGCGCCGGTCGTCTCCGTACTTGTCGGCGACTTCGAGGAGCTCCTCCTTGATCACCGACATGCGGAGACTCTCCGAGCCGAGGATCTCTTCGAGCTTTCCGATCTCGGCCGTCACCTCCTCGATCTCCGCCTCGAGCTTCTCGATCTCGAGGCCGGTGAGCCGGGCGAGACGCATGTTCAGGATCGCGTCCGACTGACGCTTGGTGAGCTCGAACCGCTCACGCAGCCTCACGCCGGCCTCATCCGTGTCCTTTGACTTGCGGATGGTCTCCACGACTTCGTCGATGTTGTCGACCGCGACCTTGAGGCCCTGGAGGAGGTGCTCCCGCTCGCTGGCCACCCGAAGCTGGTAGGTGCTCCGGCGGACCACGACCTCGTGCCGGTGGTCGACGAAGTGCTGAAGCACCTGCTTGAGCGAGAGGACCTGTGGAACACCCCCGACCAGCGCGAGCATGATCACGCCGAACGTCGACTGCATCTGGGTGTGCTTGTACAACCGGTTCAGAATGATGCGCGGATCGGTATCCCGCCTCACCTCGATGACCATGCGTATCCCGTCCCGATCCGACTCGTCCCGCAGGTCCGTGACCCCATCCAGCTTCCGGTCGCGCACGAGCTGCGCGATCTGCTCGATCAGCCGGGTCTTGTTCACCATGAACGGGATCTCCGTGACGACGATCCGCTCCCGGCCACCCCGCATCTCCTCTGTGTGCGCAAGGGCCCGCATGACCACCCGGCCGCGGCCCGTCTCGTACGCCTCGCGGATGCCGTGCGTCCCCAGGATGTGGCCTCCCGTGGGGAAATCCGGGCCCTGGACATAGGCCATCAGGTCATCCAGGGAGCAGTCGGGATCGTCGATCAGATGCACGCACGCCGCGACGACTTCGCCGAGGTTGTGCGGGGGCACGTTTGTGGCCATCCCGACCGCTATGCCCGACGATCCGTTCACCAGCAGGTTCGGAAGGCGGGAGGGTAGGACCGTCGGCTCCTGCAGCCGATCGTCGAAGTTCGGGACGTAGTCGACCGTCTCCTTCTCGAAGTCGGCCAGCATCTCGACGGCCAGCGGGGTTAGCCGAGCCTCCGTGTACCGGTAGGCGGCGGCGCTGTCTCCGTCGATCGACCCGAAGTTCCCCTGGCCGTCCACCAGCGGATAGCGAAGCGAGAAATCCTGGGCCATGCGGACGAGGGAATCGTAGACCGCCGAGTCCCCGTGCGGGTGATACTTGCCCAGCACGTCACCGACGACCGTCGCGCTCTTCTTGTGGGCGCGGGTGGGCGACAGACCGGCCTCCTGCATCGCGTACAGGATCCGGCGGTGGACCGGCTTGAGGCCGTCTCGGACATCCGGCAGCGCCCGCTGCACGATGACGCTCATCGAGTAGTCGATGAACGACTCGCGCATCTCGTCCTCGAGAAGGCGCGGCTCGATCCGATCGTTGCTCTCGGTGCTCTCCATGTGCCTCTATTTCGGCGGATAGGAAGGGACGGACCCCCGCGCACGGAGCCCGGCGATGGGGCCTTCTTCGGGCGCCAGAGCGCCCCGCAAAGCGCCGGTCTGACAGCTGGCAAATTTAACGGTCCCGGGGGGGTGGCGCGAACGCCATCGAGGACCGATGACGCCGCGCCGCATCTGGCTTTCAGGCATCGAGATCCACATCAAGCCAGGCGACGAGCCCGCCGCCGGTGGCCGGGCCCGAAGGCCCGGCCCCGCTTCGAGAGTCAGTGCGACCCGATAGGCTCCGGCGTCGCGTGCTCGAGGAACTCACTCACGTCGATGCCGAGCCGTTCGGCGACCCGGCGGCCATAATCCTCATCCGCCCGGAAAAAGTGACATAGCTGCCGCAGCTGGACCTCTTTTCTCGCCTGCCCCAGGACGCCGCCGATCCGCCTCGCGAGGCGGTCGCGATGGGCATCGTCGAAGAGGCGGAAGAGGTTCCCGGCCTGCGTGTAGTCGTCGTGATCGACCGTCGAATCGTATCGATCGACGATGGTCTGGCCCAGATCCCACGCCGGCTCCTTGTAGTCAGGATTCGGCATCGGGGTGCTCTCGCGGCTGTTCGGCCAGTAGTTGGGGGTCCCGCCGTACAGATCCGCCGTGGCCGCGGCACCGTCGCGGATGTAGTTCATGACCGGACACTTGGGCCGGTTGACGGGAATGTGATGGTAGTTGACTCCAAGGCGGTACAGGTGGGTGTCCGCGTAACTCATGAGCCGCGCTTGGAGCATCTTGTCCGGGCTGGACCCGATGCCCTGCACCAGCGCATTGGGGCTGAACGCGGCCTGCTCCACCTCGGCATGGTAGTTCTCGGGGTTCCGGTTCAACTCCAGGGTGCCGACCTCGATGAGCGGATAGTCGGCGTGCGGCCAGACCTTGGTCAGGTCGAAGGGGTTCCAGGGGAAAGTCTCGGCCCCCTCGGGCGTCATCACCTGGATCGAGACATTCCACCGCGGATACTCACCCCGCTGAATGCTCGAGAAGAGGTCCCGCTGATGCGTCTCCCGGTCCTGGCCGATGAGCCGGGCCGCCTCGTCGTCGTCGATGCACTGGATGCCCTGCTGCGTCTTGAAGTGGAACTTGCACCAAACCCGCTCGCCCGCGGCGTTGATCAGGGAGTACGTGTGCGATCCATACCCGTTCATGTGCCGGTAGCTTGCCGGGATGCCACGGTCGGAGAAGAGGATCGTGACCTGATGCAGCGACTCGGGGCATAGCGACCAGAAATCCCACTGCATGTCCATGTCACGCAGATTCGTCTTCGGGTCGCGCTTCTGTGTGTGGATGAAGTTCTGGAACTTGTAGGGGTCACGTACGAAGAAAACCGGCGTGTTGTTGCCGACCAGGTCCCAGTTTCCGTCTTCCGTGTAGAACTTGATCGCGAAGCCGCGGACGTCACGCTCGGCGTCGGCAGCGCCCCGCTCGCCCGCCACGGTCGAGAAGCGGAGAAAGACGTCGATCTCCTTGCCCACCTCCGAGAGGAACTTCGCCTTCGTGAAGCGCGTCACGTCGTTCGTGGCGGTGAAGGTGCCGTGCGCGCCGGATCCATTGGCGTGAACGACGCGCTCCGGAATCCGCTCTCGGTTGAAGTGCTGCATCTGTTCGAGAAGCTGTACGTCCTGCATCAGTACCGGGCCGCGGGGGCCGGCGGTCATCGCCTGTTGCTCGCCGATGGGCGCCCCGTTGGCGGTCGTCAGGTTGGGATTCCCGTTTTTCTGTTCCTCACTCATGGCTCGTGGCTCCTTTGTGTTCTTAACTCTCTCTGGACAAAGGTCTTATGCAGCTCTCGCAGATGCCTCGGAAGATCACCTGCGCCTCATCGACGGTGCCCCGAAAGGAGGCTGGAGGCTCCAGGCAGGGCTTCTCGCCGCGCACGCACGGTATGTCCGCGACCGTCCCGCAGACTCGACAGATGAAATGGTGGTGCCAGGTGTCGCTCGCCTCGTACAGGGCGCTGCCCGGACCGACATCGGCGCAGAGGAGCAGCCCTGCGGCGGCCAGATCAGCCACCACGTTGTAGGCGCTCATGCGAGGAACCGTGCTTCCCCGCTCCTCGAGCAGCCCGACGATCTCGTCCACGGAGCGGTGTCCCCCGACCTGCCGCAGGAGGGAGTAGACGAGTACCCGGGGACGAGTGGCTCGCAGCCCGACCCGCTGAAGGCGCGAACGGGCGGCCTCGGCCGCCTCGTGAGCCTGCCCTGTCATCACTTCCATATTCCGGTCTGAGTGGGGTCGTCCTGGCAGCTTGTCGAAGACCAGCAACCTGCGCGGACCGTCAACGGGGGAGCGGGCAAGCCGGCGCCTGCTCCAAGCACTTGCAAGATAGGGCAAGGTTTTACATTGTCAAGACAGCGGACGGCCCAGTTCGTGTGGGCGGAGCCAGGCAGTCCTCCCCGCGATCGTCAGGCCTTCCAGGTCTTCCGCCCTTACGAACCTCCGGACGCGCGATCGCCATCGCCCCGGTACGCCGGAGGCCCGCCATCCAGCGTGCGGTACCGCTCCAGCAGCTCGAGCTGACGGGATTCGCGCGGCACGCGGACGCCGCGGATGATCACCACTTCCGCCCGGCTCGAGAGCTCGAACGGGTCGCCGCTCCACACCACCAGGTTCCCGACCTTGCCGGCCTCGATCGAGCCATAACGGTTGGCGACGCCGTAGATCTCGGCCGGCGTCAGCGTCACGGCACGCAAGGCGGCTTCCCATGGCAGGCCGAAACGGATCGCGTTGCCCGCTTCCAGTCCTATGTTGTGCGCACGGTGGGATTGAAAGCTGGAGACCGCGACCGCCACTCCGGCCTCGTGCAGGATCGACGCGTTGTCGAATCGCGCACCCAGCCGATCGAAGCCATCCGGCAGGCTCGTCAGCGGCTTCACGATCACGGGCACGTTCCTCTCCGCCAGCTGCTCGGCGACCATCCAGGCTTCGGTGCCGCGGCGGATCACCGGTCGTACGCCATACTCCTCGGCGATCCTCAGCACGACGAGGATATCGCTGGCGCGGTCCACCTGGACGACCAGAGGAATCTCGCCGGCCAATACCGGCTGCAGAGCTTCGAGGTCAAGGCGGGACACGCTGAGCGGCCGCACGTCCCCCCGGTCGTACGCCTCGCGGTGGCTCGCCCAGTAGAGGGCATCCTCCAGCACCTCCCGCAGACGCAGCGAGGCGGCTCCGCGCGCCCCACCCGTCGCGGCGGCGGCGCCCGGTCCGAAGCTGGCCGCCATCGCGGCCCGTGGTTTGACGAGCATCGCCTCGACCGTCTCGCCCGTCAGATCGATCACCGCCCCCTGCCCTGCGATGAGCCCACCCGTCGGCAGGGCCGCCGTCGTCGTCACACCTCCGAGGCGGTTGATCGGGATCAGGGTCGAGTTGGGGTTGAACCCGTCGACCACGTCAAAGGCAGCGCTCACGGGGTCGCCCTCCACGCGAGAGTCTACCGTGGTGCTCTCGAGGCCGATCTCGACGAGGCCTATCTGGGTGCCCGCGTCGAAGAAGCCCGGCGTCACCACCTTCCCTCTCGCATCGAAGACGGCGAAGTCGTCCGCCGGCACCGGCACGTCCGTTCCGACGGCGGAGATCAGGCCGTCGCGCACGAGCACGGTCGCACCCTCGATCGACGGACCGGAGACCGGATAGACGGTGGCGCCGACGATCGCGAGGTTCTGGGCCACCAGCTCGCCCGGGCGCGTGACCGAGAGCAGAAGCGCCGCCCATGCCGCGAGCGCCGCGGCGATGGTCCGGGCGGTCATCGGTCGCCTCCCCCGCCGGATGACGGCAGAATCCCGAGCTCGAAGTCCGTCGTCGGCTGGACGTCCGATCGGCTTCGATCGTAGATCAGCGCACCGTCTATGAAGACCTGATCGGCTCGCGAGTACACGGAGAAGGGATCCCCCGACCAGATCACGAGATCGGCGTTCTTGCCCGGTTGCAGCGTGCCGACCCGGTCGTCGAGCCCGAGGGCCCAGGCCGGGTTCGCGGTGATCCATCGCAGCGCCTCGTCTCGGCCGACGTCGATGCCGGCGGCGCGCCCGGCGTACATCGCCCGAGCGGCATCCTGGTTCATGACCTGGATCCCCATGTCACTGTCGGTGTGGAGGATCGCCGGCGCGCCGGCCTCCGAAACCAAAGCGATGTTCTGGGGCACCGCGTCGTAGGCCTCGAGCTTGAACCCCCACCAATCCACCCACATCGAGGCGGCGACCGTGTCGCGTGCCAGTAGGTCTCGGAGCTTGTACGCCTCGATCGCGTGGTGGAAGGAGCGGATCCGGAAGCCGAACTCGCGCGCGAGGTCCAGCATCTGGGCCATCTCGTCGGCACGGTAGCAGTGGTTGTGCACGAAGATGTTGCCGCGCAGCACCTCGGCCAGCGTCTCCTTGGCCAGATCACGCACCGGCGGACCCTTCGAATCCCGGGCGTCCCCGGCATATCCGGTGTCACCGATGTCTTCAGCATCACCGGCATCTTCCGCATCGCCCGCGTCGCCGGTCATGCCGCCCTCGATCCAGGCGTCCCACTTCCTAAGGTATCGTTCCGCCTCGATGAAGGCCTCGCGGTAGCCCGCCATGTTCCCCATTCGCGTTCTGGGCGACCTCTGCCTGCCCCGCCCGTACACCCGCTTCGGATTCTCGCCGCACGCCATCTTCAGCGCCATCGGGGCGTCCGGAAACATCATCTCCTGGACCGTGCGGCCGGGAACCGTCTTGAGGGTGATGCCGCGGCCTCCGATCAGGTTGGCGCTTCCCGGGAGGATCTGGAGGGTGGTCACGCCGGCGGCGAGCGCCCGAGTGAAGCCCGGATCCTGCGGCCACACCGAGTGCATCGCCCATACCTCGGCCGTGTTCGGATCGGTCGACTCGTTCGTGTCGCTCGTCGAGGAGATCGAGGGTGACGGGGAGACCCCAAGGTGCGAGTGCGTGTCGATGATTCCCGGCGTCACGAACCTACCGCTCCCGTCGATCACCTCCGTGCCGGCCGGAACATCCAGGTTTCGGCCAACCTCGACGATCCTCCCTCCCCGCATGAAGAGATCTCCGCCCTCGATCTCCTCGCCGGCGGCGGTCATGATCGTGGCGCCACGGATGAGAGTGGGACGGGAGGCGAGCGGACGGTAGGTGGACTTCCAGGCACCGTTTCGTTGGCCATGCAGAAGATCGGCGATCTCGCCGGCGGACGCCGCGGTCGAGGTGCCTGCGGCGTCCTGGGGCACGTACGCCGCCACGGGTGAGGCCCCCGGGCCGAGGCCCAGGAGGGACGCCACGGCGACGGCGGCCATCGCCGACGCCCGGAACGGCCGGCGTCTTCCGGTCATGCTCTGTCTCCTTCGGTCAGGCGAAAGCGAGGTAGTCCTTCGATCCCTCGTAGCCCATCTCGGCCAGCGAGGCGCGAATGTCCTCCCTCGCTCCGGGGGATCCTACCGCGATCAGCACGAAGGGCCGTTCGTCTGCCCGTTCCTTCAGATGGGATGGTAGGCGGACGACGGCGCCGTGAACGCGCTGTCCGATCTTTCTGGGATCGAGGTCCACGAACGCGGCGGGCTGAAGCTGATGCCGCAGAAGCTCGCGGGCCAGAGGCTTGCCCACGCGGCCCGCTCCCCAGATCACGAGCGCTCGACCGGGGGGCAGGTAGCCGCGAAGCAGATGGTGCACCTTGCAGCGGCGAAACGCCTCCGGCGAGTACCTGTCGGACCGCATGGAGAGCCGTCCGGCCGTGATCCGCCAGCTCAGCAGGACCTCGGGCAGGTTCGCCAGTCTGCAGCCCGATCTATGGAGGCGGAAGACCAGATCGTAGTCCTCCGGCCAGCCACGATCCCGGTAGCCCCCCACCTGCCGATAGGCCGCGGCCCGCACCATCATCGTCGGATGCGCGAGCGGACACTCGACGAACAGGTCCCGCTCCACCTCCTCCTCCCCGTGCAGCGAGTTGAGCCAGCTCTCGTAGCGTTCGTAGCCGGACCCGACCCGTTCGCGGGGGAAGTATCGGACCCCTGTCCCGCACGCCGCCACCTCGGTTCGGGTCTGCAGAAAGCGCCACTGAAGGTGAAAGCGCCGCGCGTGGATCACGTCGTCCGCATCCATTCGGGCCAGATACTCCGCGCGGGCATGGCTCGCCGCCAGAGACAACGCCTCGGCAATGCCCGACCCCGTTCCCCTCAACACCCGAACCCGTGGATCCCGCTTCGCCCACCGTTCCAGAATCCCCGGGGTTCCGTCGCTCGAGCCGTCGTTCACGGCCAGAACCTCGTAGTCGGAGAGCGTCTGCGCCCCGAGGCTGGCGATGCACTCGTCGAGGTGCCGCTCGGCATCCCGGCAGGGGAGGAGCACGGAGAGCCGGGGAGAGTTCAACCCGCCCGCTCGTCTCCGAACCGGTCGCCTTCCCGGTGCTCGTCGTTCGCCGCCGCGCCACGACCCCTCTCGAAGAACGTCCGCAGGTAGCGTCCGGTATGCGACCGCTCCTCGGCGGCGACCGCTTCGGGGGGGCCTTCGGCCATGATCGTGCCGCCGGCGTCGGCGGCCTCCGGCCCCAGGTCGATGACCCAGTCGGCGCGGGCGATCACCTCCAGGTTGTGCTCGACGACAAGAACCGACCCTCCGGCCTCAACGAGCTCGTCCAGGACATCGACGAGACGGGCCAGCTCGCTCAGGCCGAGCCCCACCGTCGGTTCATCCAGGATGTAGAGGCGTCTGGCCACCGCCCGATTCGCTGCCAGCTCTCTGGCCACCTTCAGGCGCTGCGCCTCGCCTCCCGACAGCGTCGTCGCCGGCTGACCGAGTCGAAGGTAGCCCAGCCCCACCCTCTGTAGCTGCCAGAGCCGCTCTCCGATCCGATCCTGGCGAAGGAAGAAGCGGATCGCCTCGTCGACGGTGAGCTCGAGCACTTCCCGAATGTTCCGCTCCCGGTACCGGACCTCGAGGATCTCGGCGCGATAGCGTGATCCGCCGCACGCCTCGCACGTCAGGGCCACATCCGCCAGGAAGACCATCTCGACCAGCTCCTCCCCGGCTCCCTTGCACGCCTCGCACCTTCCGCCGGACGTGTTGAAGCTGAACTCGCGGGCCGAATAGCCCCTTCGGCGGGAGAGTGGCTGCTCGGCGAACAGTCGACGTATCTCGCCGAACGCCTTGATGTAGGTCACCGGATTGGACCGCGGAGTCCGACCGATGGGTGTCTGATCCACCAGCACGACATCGTCCAGCGCCGAAGTCCCTTCCAGGCTGTCGAACCTCCCGCTTCGCTCGCCGAGGTGGGCCTTCGCCGTGGTCCTCCGCCTGAGCGTCCTCTCGAGCGCTCGGTAGAGGAGGTCGTGCACGAGCGTCGACTTGCCCGAGCCCGACACGCCTGTCACGACCGTCAGGACGCCCAGCGGGATGTCCACGTCGAGCCCGCGGACGTTATGCAGGGTGCCGCCCCGCAGCCGCAGGCTGCCGCGAGGGCTTCGCCGACGCGGGCGGCGGCGGGGAGGTGCCCGCAGCGCTTGGCCCGTGACCGTCTCGGCGCTCAGGAGCGAAGCCCAGTCCCCCTCGAACACGACCTCTCCACCGCGCTCACCGGAGCCGGGCCCCAGCTCGACGATGTGGTCGCCGGCCGCGAGCACCGAGGTGTCATGCTCCACCACCAGCACGGTGTTGCCGAGGTCACGTAGCCGTACGAGCACCCTCAGGAAGCGCTCGACGTCCCGCGGATGCAGGCCGATCGTCGGCTCGTCCAGCACATAGAGCGTATCGACCAGATGGCTCGCCAAGCAGCTGGCCAGCCGCAGCCGCTGCATCTCGCCGCCCGACAGGGTGCGTGCCTGCCGATCCACGGTCAGGTAGCCGAGGCCCACGTCGTCCATGAAACGCAAGCGGTCCTCGAGCTCGCGACGGACGGTTCGGGCCACATTCTTCTCGAACGGTGGCAGCTCGAGGTCGGCCAGCCAGCGACGCAGATTCGAGATGTCGAGAGCGGCGGCCGCCGCTATGTGGAGGTCTCCGACCCGGACGTCGAGCGCCTCGGGACGCAGCCGGGTGCCGTCGCAGCGCCGGCATCTCCGCGGCACCTGGTACCCCCGGAGAAAGACGCGGATGTACTGCTTGTACCGTTTGCGCTCGCGGGAATGCAGGAACGGCAGCACGCCGCGGAAGTCGCTTCCGCCATACAGCAGCTCGTGTCGTGCGGGCTCGGGCAGGTCCCTCCAGGGCACTCGGAGGTCGATTCCATGGCGCCGCGCGAAACTCTCGACCTCGGATCGCTCGCGTGAGTAGCGCGGCTTCGTCCACGGGTCGATCGCCCCTTCGCCCAGGCTCCGGCCCGGATCGGGGACGATGAGATCCAGGTCGTACTCCAGCGTGGCGCCGAAACCGTTGCACTCGGGGCAGGCGCCGGCGGGATTGTTGAAGCTGAACAACAGTGGGCCGGGAATGGGAAAGGAGCGTCCGCAGCCGGAGCAGCGGTGTCTCTCTGTAAAGGGGAGTCGGTCCGCTCGCTCCAGGCTGCCGGACCCGTCCGAGCCCCCTATCGCGAGAGCGACGGCCTGCCCGTTTCCCTCGGCGAAGGCGGCCGCCAGCGCATCGGTGAGCCTCTCGCGCTCCTCGGAATCGACCTTCACTCGGTCCACCACGACGAGAAGCTCCTCCGCCTCCGTGAGAGCCCCCCCGGCCACATGCGTCTGGCGGCCCTCGGCCCCTCGCTCGTTCCCTGAGGCCGCCGCTTCCTCCTCCACGGCGAGATCGGGAAGGTAGATCTCGCGGCCGTTGGCGATCACTCGCAGGTAGCCCTGCGCGAGGAGGTTCCCCGCCGCGAGCTCGTGAGAGATCCTGTCGCTGAACTGGAACGGGAAGGCGACGTAGAGGCGGGTTCCCGCCTCCAGCTCGAGCAGACTATCGGCCGCCGATGTCACGGTATCCGGCCGCACGACCGTCCCGCACTCCGGACAGTACGTCACCCCGATCCTCGCCCAGAGAAGACGCATGAAGTCGTACGCCTCGCTCACCGTCCCGACGGTGGAGCGGCTCGTCTGGACCGAGTTCCGCTGATCGATCGCGACCGACGGGCTGACGCCCTCGATCGTGTCAAAGTCCGGCTTCTCCATCCGCTCCAGAAATTGCTTGGCGTAGGTGGAGAGGGACTCCACGTATCGCCGCTGCCCCTCGGCGTAGATCGTGTCGAACGCGAGGCTGGACTTGCCCGAGCCGGAGGGCCCCGTGAAGACGGTGATCCGGCCCCTCGGGATCTCGAGATCGATTCCCTTCAGGTTATGCTGCCGGGCACCCCGGATTCGAATCAGATCCTTCATGGAGCGATGATGGCCTGGCGCGCGCCCCTACGCCAAGCCGGACCATCAGGCGATGCTGCGCGCGAATCGCCGAATCGCCACGGCGATCCCGGCTGTTCCCAGAATCAGGAGAGTCGCGAATTGAGGCCATAGAACGACCGGGCTCGCCCCTTTCAGAAAGATCGCCCGCACGATCTCCAGATAGTAGCGCACCGGATTCAGGAAGCTGATCCACTGGAAGAACTCCGGCATCGAGTGGATCGGAAAGAAGAAGCCGGAGAGGATGATCGACGGCAGGAGAACCATGTACATGGTGAGAAACGCCTCCTGCTGTGTCTTGGACACCGTCGAGATAAGGAGCCCGGCCGCCAGCCCACTGAGGATGAAGAGCAGGCTGGCGGCGAGGAGGACAAGCAGGGAGCCTCTCAGGGGAATGCCAAACCACGCGGTGCCGACGGCCGTGATGAGAGCCAGATCGATCAGCGCCACGACGGCGACCGGGATCGTCTTGCCCAGGATCAGCTCCGCCGGCTTGACGGGACTGACGCGGAGCTGATCCAGCGTCCCCAGCTCTCTCTCCCGCACGACGCTGAACGAGGTGAGCAGGAGGCACATGAGCAGAATCAGAACGCCGATGACACCGGGCACGTTGTACGCGCTGCTCTCCAGCGACGGATTGAACCAAGCGCGCGGCTCGAGCCGTGGTCCGTTGGCCAGGCTCTCCCCCAGACCGCTCTTTTCCAGGCCGTAGGCGAGGATCGCCCTCCGAAGGTCGCCCAGCGCGATGGTCCCCGTGTTGGAGTCCGTGCCGTCCACCAAAAGCTGGACTGAGGCACCCCGACCCGACGCGAGGTCCCGGCTGAAGCGAGGGGAGATCTCGAGCGCGATCAGCGCCTGACCGCGATCCAGCGACTCCACCAGCTCTCCGGGACGTTCGGCTCGAACGACTGTCTCGAGGTACCCGGAGGCCACGATCTCGTCGACGAGCTCCCGGGAGGCTGCCGATCGATCCAGGTCCAGCACCGCCAGCGGCGTGTTCCGCACATCCGTGTTCACCGCGTAGCCGAAGAGGAGTAGCTGGACGACCGGGGCCACGAAGAGGATCGGCCGGGAGCGAGGATCGCGCAGAAGCTGACGAACCTCCTTACGGACGATCTGCCGGATGCGGAAACGCGAGAGGCTGGTCACGCGATCTCCTTGCGGAAAGCGCGCGAGGCGAGACCGAGCCCGATGACCGAGTAGATGGCAAGCCCGATAAGCGAGCCGAGCAACGCCTCGACGCCCACGCCTTTGAGGAAGATGCCGCGGGTGACCGTGATGAAGTAGCGCGCCGGCACGGCATAGGAGATGACCTGCAGCACCACGGGCATGTTTGCGATCGCGAAGATGAAGCCGGAAAGCAGCAGGGCGGGCATATAGGTGACCAGGATCGCCGCCTGCGTCGCGAGTACCTGCGAGCGCAGTGCGGCCGAGAGGAAGATCCCCAATCCCTGAGCGCCCAGCAGGAACAGGATGGATGCCGCCAGAAGCAGGGCAGCGCTGCCACGCAGCGGGACGTCGAACAGGAAGACGCCCACGGCGCTGGCCAGCGCCACGTCCACGAGGCCGATTCCCACGTACGGCAGCAGCTTTCCGAACACGACCTCCAGCCGGTGAACCGGCGTCGCCACCAGCTGCTCCATCGTGCCCCGCTCCCACTCCCGGGCGATCGTCAAGGAGGTGAGCATGGCAGCGATGATGGACATCAGGACCGCGATCAGGCCCGGAACGATCATGTTCCGGCTCTCTAGCGTCTGGTTGTACCAGATGCGCGTCTCGACCTCCACGGCCAGGCGCAGGCCGCGTCCCTGCAACACCTCCGCCGCATAGCCCGCCATGATCGCGTCCGCATATCCCATCGCGATCGTCGCCGTGTTGGCGTCGCTCCCGTCCAGCAGCAGCTGGACGGGAGCCCCTCGCCTCGCCGCGACATCCGCCGCGAAGTCGCGGGGGATGACGAGAACGGCACTTGCCTGCCCCGCGACCAGGATCGGCTCCGCGTCTCCGTAGCGCTCGAGCCGGCGGCGAACGGAGAAGTACCCGGATTCCTCGAACGCGTCGACCAGCTTCCGACTCTCGGAGGTCACATCCAGGTCCAGCACGGCCAGCCGGATGTCCCGAACGTCGAGCGTGATCGCGTAGCCGAATACGAGAACCAGCAGAAGGGGCAGAAGGAAGGCGAGAACGAGGCTGCGTGGATCGCGAGCGAGTTGGATCACCTCCTTCCGCGCGATGGCGAAGAGTCGTCGCCTGCTCACTCGACGCCTCCCGCCGCGCGAACCCGGGCAACGAACACGTCCTCGAGCGCCGGCTCGATGTGGCGCAGCGAGCGGAGCGTCAGGCCGGCGCCGGCGAGCGCCTCCGAGAGCACGGGTCTGGCAGCACGCTCGTCGGAGACCAGCACGTGAACAGCCCGGCCGTACATGGATGCTTCCAAGACTCCCGATAGCCCCTTGACCGCCTCGACGGCTCGAGGTGCGTCATCCGTCCTCAGCTCCAGCAGCGGCTCGGCCATGGAGGCGCGCAGCGCGGCCGGGCTGTCCAGCGCGATCAGGCGGCCCCTGTGCATCAGCGCCAGCCGGTGGCAGTACTCGGCCTCCTCCATGTAATGGGTGCTGACGAAGACCGTCGTCCCCTCCTCCGAGAGGTCGTAGATCAGATCCCAGAAGTTGCGGCGCGCCACGGGGTCGACGCCCGAAGTCGGCTCGTCAAGGAAGAGGATCGGCGGCCCGTGGATGACGGCGCAGCCCAGCGCCAGGCGCTGCTTGAAGCCGAGCGAGAGGTCCGCCGTCAGCCGTCCGACGTGCTCGCGAAGCCCGGCCATCTCGAGGATCCAGCCCTTGCGCTCCTCGAGGCGGCCCCCGCGGACGCCGTACAGCCCGGCGAAGAGATCGATGTTCTCCTCGACGGTGAGGTCGGCGTAGAGGGAGAAGAGCTGTGACATGTAGCCGATGCGGGACTTCAGCGCCTCCAGGTCGCGGAGGATGCTCAGGCCGGCGATCTCGGCCGTGCCTGAGGTGGGCTGGAGCAGGCCCGTGAGCATCTTGATCGTCGTCGTCTTGCCGGCGCCGTTGGGCCCCAGAAAGCCGAAGATCTCTCCCGTCCCGACCTCGAAGGAAACGTCATCCACCGCGGTAAATGCTCCGAAGCGCTTGGTGAGCCCGGAGACCCGGACGGCAGGGCGCGCGGCGGCGGGCTCAGGCATCGTGCCGGCGCTCCCGTTCGACCAGCTCCACGAAGACGTCCTCGAGGGTCGGCCGGGCGATCTCGGCGATCCGGACGGTGAAGCCGGCACCCTCCAGCTCCGCTCTTACGTCGGCCCAATCCGCGTCTCTCCGCAGCACGAGCCTCACCGCCTCGCCGAGGGTCGCCGCGCTCCTCACCTCGGGCGCCCGGGCCAGGTATGCGGCGGCGCGCCTGGGCCTGTCCACCTGAAGCGCCACCACTCGGGCGGCCAGGGACTCCTGCAGGCGCCGAGGCTCGTCGAGTCCGACGAGGTTGCCATCGTGGAGCATGGCGACCCGATCACAGCGTTCCGCCTCGTCCATGTAGGCCGTGCTGACCACCACCGTGGTACCGGCGGCGACCATCTCGTGGACGATCAGCCACAGATCCCTTCGGGAGATCGGGTCGACCCCGAAGGTCGGCTCATCGAGCAGGAGGATCCGGGGCTCGTGAACGAGCGCGCAGCAGAGCCCCAGCTTCTGCTTCATTCCGCCGGAGAGATCCCCGGCGCGGCGCCTCTCGAAGGGCCCCAGGCGGGAGAACGCGTACAGCCTCTCCAGACGGCCGGGGAGGTCGGCTCGGGGGAGCTCGTACAGATCCGCGTAGAACTCGATGTTCTCGCGAACGGTCAGCTCCTCATAGAGGCCGAACCGCTGCGACATGTAGGCGATGCTCGGCTTGATCGCCTCCGGGTCGGTGACGATCGATTCGCCCGCCACGATCGCGTCGCCATCGCTGGGACGCAGTACGCCGGCCAGCATGCGCAGCGTGGTCGTCTTCCCGGCTCCATCCGGACCGACGATTCCGAACAACTCGCCCGCCCCGACGTCGAAGCGGAGATCCCGAACCGCCACGAGCTCCCCGAAACGGCGGGTGAGGCCGCGGACAGATACGGCAGGGCCGGCCAACGCTCCGCCCTCGTTCTCGGGCTACCGGCGGCGTCAGCCGGCGTCCGTCTCGAGCCGGACGTCGGCCGCGAGACCGGGCTTCAGATCGAACGATGGATCGCCCTCGATCCGCACCTTGACCCGGTAGACCAGCTTCACCCGCTCCTCGGTCGTCTGTACGTCCCGCGGCGTGAACTCGGCCTCGCTGGCTATGAATACCACGCGACCGGTGTAGGTGCGCTCCGGGTACGCATCGGCCGTTATCGTGGCGGTCCGACCGATCGACAGCCGACCCACCCGGTCGGCACGGACGTAGATGCGGACCCACCGATCGTCCGGGTTCATCAGGGTGAGCACGGCCACCCCAGCGGAGACGATCTCGCCGGGCTCTCGGTGCCGGATGGTGATCAGGCCGGCGTTCGGGGCCGTGATCTGCGCGTATTCGAGTAGGGCCTCGACCCTTTCCACCTCGGCCTCCGAGGCCGCGAGCGCGGCACGCTGGGCGGAGATGCGCTCCGAGCGAGTTCCGCTCTCCAGTAGTCTCAGCCGCTCGCTCGCCCCCTGCATCTCCGACTCGGTCACCGTCGCGGCCGTCTCTCGATCATCCAGAGCCTGTTCGCTAATGGCGCCGTCCTCGTACAGGCTCCTCGCCCGCTCGAGATCCCTCGTCGCGTCCAGCCTCCGGCGCTCGGCGGCCCGCAGCACCGCTCGGGCCTGCTCGATCTCCTCGCTGCGGAAGCCCTCGGTGAGCTCCTCGAGCGTCGCTCTGGCCGCCTCCGCCCGGGCCCTCGCCACCGACAGGGCCGCCGCCAGTTCGCGCTGATCGAGTACCGCGAGCAGCTGGCCCTCGGAGATCCGGTCTCCCTCGTCCACGGAGATAAGCTCGATTCTCCCCGCCGTTCGGAACCCGAGGTCCGATTCGCGGGCCTCGACGGTCCCCGCGGCGAGGATCGCCGTGTCGGGCCCTTCCGCGCGCAGGAGAAGCCAGCTCGCTCCCGCCGCGATCGCGAGAAGAAGGACCAGAACGGGGGCACGCCGTCTCATGGGAGACCCCCTTCATCGCCGCCGCGGGCCGTGAGCCCCTCGACCACGAAGCGAATCGCGTTGTCCACGAGTCGATCGCGGGCCTCCGGGCTCTCGAAACGCACCGCGCCCGCCTGCTCGAGCACGGGTCGCACGAGGTTGAGGGCGACCGGTTGGGCCGCCGTCGCGAGCGCGAGCATCATCGGGTCGCCCTCGCGGATCTCTCCGGCCGCCTGGCCTTCCCCAATCAGACGGCTCAACGCCCCGAAGTTCGCCTGAAACGTGACGAGGACGGCCTTCGGGATCGGTTGCTCCGTCGAGAGCTCTCGAACCATCAGCCCACGCAGCTCCGGGTGCTCGTGGAGGTGCTCGAAGAACGCCCGCACGAAAGACTGCACCCTCTCCAAGGGTGAGCCGGCGCTGTTCGCCGCGGCACGAAGGCGCTCCCGGAAAGGCGTCAGCGTCTGCTCGAGCACGGCGTCGTACAGCGCCGCCTTGGACCCGAAGTGATAGGTGATCGCGCCGAGGTTCGCCCGGGCCGCCCCCGTGATGGCCCGAACCGACGCGCCCTTGTAGCCGTGCGCGGCAAACAGCTGGCGGCCGGCGCTCAGCAACGACTCTCTCGTGCCCGAGTCCATCCTGGGTTCATTCATACGTTTGTATGATACCTAAGGGATCCCTTCCCGTCAATCGCCGGAGACCCCAGGGAGCCGCGTCGGTCGACCGCCGGCCGGGTCATCCGTCGACGGATGCCGACCGATGCCGCGCATGCTATTCTCTTCGCCATGCAACTGGCGCCAGAAGGCCCGATTCGCGAGGAAGACAAGCTGGGCAAAGCCTACGATGCGCGGCTAATGCGGCGCCTCCTCGCCTACATCCGGCCCTACCGCGGAAAGGTCGTGATAGCGGTCGGGATGCTCGTTCTCGCTTCGGGACTCGAGCTCGTCGGCCCGTGGCTGACTAAGGTCGCGATCGACGATGCCATCCCGAACGCCGACTACGGCCTCTTGGCCAGGCTGGCGATCGCGTTCGCTCTGGCCTTGACCTTCTCCGCGGCGCTCGAGTACGGCCGGACGTTGCTGACGACCTGGATCGGCCAGCGGGTGATGAAGGACTTGCGGGGCGAGATCTTCGGGCACTTGCAGCGCCTTCAGCTCTCCTACTTCGACCGGAATCCCGTCGGCCGAGTCATGACCCGGGTGACGAGCGACGTCGAGGTCCTGAACGAGATGTTCACCTCCGGCGTCGTGGCGATCTTCGGCGATATCTTCACGCTTCTTTTCATCGTCGGCGCGATGCTGGCCCTCGATTGGCGGTTGGCCCTCGTCACCTTCGCCGTCCTCCCCGCCGTCTTCCTCTCCGCCTGGCTGTTTCGGACCAGGGTGCGGCAGGCATACCGGGACATCCGACTTCGCCTGGCCCGGATCAACGCCTTCCTTCAGGAGCGCATCAGCGGCATGTCGGTCGTCCAGCTCTTCCGGCTGGAGCGGTCGACCATGGGACGTTTCGATGAGCTCAACCGGGATCATCTCGACGCACACCTGCGGTCGATCACGTACTACGCGCTCTTCTTCCCGATCGTGGAGCTACTGGCCTCCGTCGCCCTGGCCCTGATCATCTGGTACGGCGGAGGTCAGGCCCTTCAAGGCGCTGTCACAATCGGCGTCATCGCGGCCTTCCTGCAGTACGCGCGGAGGTTCTTCCGACCGATCCAGGACCTCTCGGAGAAGTACAACATCCTCCAGAGCGCGATGGCGAGCTCGGAGCGAATATTCCGTCTGTTGGATGAAGAGCCGGAGATCCTGGAGTCCGGACGTACCTCGCACCACGCCCTCCAGACGCGCGGACGGATCGAGTTCGAGAAGGTCTGGTTCCACTATGGAACGCTGCGAACGCCGGCGGCCTCGGAAGCCCCCGAGGGCGCGTCGCCGGCCGCCGAAGTTGATCGCGAGCGGCCGAGGATAGGCCTGGAGGAGCCGGAGGTCGTGGAGCCGGAGACGCCCGAGGCGGTGGATGTCGAGGTGTCGGACATCTCAGGGCTCGCGGAGCTGGAATTGGCGAACGCAGAGCTCGAATTGGCGAGCGCGGAGCGCCTCGGGATCGAGCCGATGGCGGAGGAGCCCGCCTGGGTGCTGGAAGATGTGAGCTTCGTCGCCGAGACGGGCGAGCGCCTGGCGATCGTGGGCCCCACGGGCGCCGGCAAGTCCACGATCATCAACCTAATCATGCGGTTCTACGAGGCCCAACGAGGGCGGATCCTACTGGACGGAGTGGACATCCGCGAGATACCCACGCGCGAGCTGCGCGCCCGCATGGGGTTGGTGCTGCAGGACGTGTATCTCTTCTCCGGCTCGGCCGCGGACAACATCAAGCTTGACCGACTACAGGTCACCGACAGGAAGATGCGGGAGGCGGCCGAGCGCGTGGGGGTCGACCGGCACATCGAACGTCTGCCCGCGGGATACAGCGCGGAGCTCGGCGAGCGTGGCAGCAGGCTCTCGGTCGGCGAGCGTCAGCTCCTCAGCTTCGCTCGCGCTCTCGCGGGAGACCCGCAGGTGTTGCTGCTGGATGAGGCCACCAGCTCCGTCGACTCCGAGATCGAAGCTCAGATCGAGCGGGCGCTCGAGGAGTTGATGAAGGGGCGGACGAGCATCGTCGTGGCGCACCGCCTCTCGACCATTCAGAACGCCGACCGCATACTCGTCATCCATCACGGCCGCATCAAGGAATCGGGCACCCATCAGGAGCTGCTGCGGCGCGGAGGGCTCTACGCGCGCCTCCACAAGCTCCAGTTCACCGCTCCGGCCGGAGCCCTCCCGTGAACGAGCTGCTCGACGCGATCACGCAGATCGATACGCGCGTCGTGCTGGTCGCCGCGCTTCTCGTTCTGGACGTCTGGGCGATCGGCATGACGCTCGCCTCAGACGCCGGCCGGAAGGAGAAGATCCTGTGGTCGGGCATCGTGATCCTCTGCCCGATCTTCGGCTGCCTGTTCTGGTTCAGCCTGGGCCCGAAGCCGAACCTCATCGGCACCGGACCGTCGAGCGAGCCCGGCGCGGCCGATTAGCCTCCTTACGTGAGATACATCGGCAACAAGACCCGCCTCGTTCCCTTCATCCTGGATGTCGTGGGCGAGGTGCAGCCCGATGCCGGCGTCGCCTGCGATCCGTTCGCGGGCACCGCGAGCGTGAGCCGGGCCCTGAAGGACCGGGGCTGGACGGTGCGCTCCGGCGATCTCCTGGCATTCTCGTATGCGCTCCAGGTGGCGCACGTCGAGTTGGACCGCACCCCTCGCTTCCCTGCACCCTTGATCGAGGATGCCGAGGAGACGGGTGCCGAGCGCTGGCTCTCCTACACCAGGCTTCTGGCCTACCTGAACGATTTGCCCCCTCGGCACGGCTTCATCAGCGAGAACTACTCGCCGGCCGGCCGCGCCGGCGCCCGTCATGGCCGGATGTACTTCACGCCTGGCAACGCGGGCGCAATCGACGCGGCGCGGGAGCAGATCGCCGCCTGGTCGGAGTCGGAGCGTCTGGACCCGGCACGCAGCCAGTTTCTGATCGCCACGCTCGTCGAGGCGGCCGATCGGGTGGCGAACACGACCGGCGTATACGCTTCGTTCGTCAAGTCGTGGCAGCCGAACGCGCGCCGACAGCTGGAGCTGCGACCGCTGAAACCAACCCCGCGACGCAACGGCGGGCGCCCGAGCACGGCGTACCTCGGAAAGGCGGAGGAGCTCGTCGCGTCGATCGGGACGGTGGATCTCCTGTATCTGGATCCGCCGTACAACGAGCGGCAGTACCCCGCCTACTACCACGTGCCTGAGGTCATCGCCGCCGGCTGGAGCACGCCGCCAGAGCTCAGGGGCAAGACCGGGCTGATCCCGGACGACGCGCTCCGCTCGGACTGGTGTCGACGCGCTCGGTGTGAAGCCGCTCTCCGAACGCTGATCGACCGGGCGGACGCCAAGCACATCCTGCTCAGCTACAACGACGAGGGCCTGCTGGCGGCCGAGGTCATCGCGGCCGTGTTCCGAGAGGCGGGAGACGAGGACAGCTATCGGAGAGCGGACGTGGCGTACCGGCGATACCGGAGTGACGGGGATGGCCCGTCCCGGACCTACCTGCGTGACCGGGTCCAGGAGCAGCTGCACTACGTCAGGCGGAGTTGACCGAGCGATCCGGTCGAACTCAGACGCCTTCGTCCAACCCCTCGTCAAGGTCTTCGATATCGAAGCCGCGATTCCACTCCTCGGCCAACTCATCCTCACGCGAGCTGGCGTCGCGCACGACCCGCCGCGATTCCCGTTCGACGGGATCCTCGATCGGAAGAAGCCGCTCCGTCACGCGCACCTCGTAGTCGAAGAGAACCTGCCGGAGATCCCCGAGACGCCGTAGAAGCAGGGGGATGGCACGCAGAAGCGCCCCTTCCTCCTCCAGCCGCCTGATGAGATTCGCGAAGTGGAGCAGGGCGGCTCGGACCGTATCCGCGTCAGGCGGACGTGCCCTGCCAGGATCCTCGGCCATCCGTGGAGCCCTCCCGTATCTAGCGGAACCCGCGCTGCACCGCACGGCCGGACGCCCTGCCGCACGCCATCATCTCGAAGCATCCGCGAATACCCGCCGGGCGATGCCCGGTTCGGCTCCTCGCAGGCCGGGATCTCGCCGGAGGCGGCGAAGGTAGGAGGAAGCATGAGCCCATTACCTCGAGTGGGAGGCTCCACCTTCACGGTCCCGGCGACGTGCCTGGCGTTCCTGCCGGCGATATTCGGAGCGTGCTCGCCGGGCTACGTCCTCCGAGCGGGCTGGGAGGAGGCGAAGATCCTCCGGGACCGCCGCCCGATAGCGGATGTGGTGCACGACACGACGACCGCGCCGGAGATGCGCCAGAAGCTCCGCCTCGTTCAGAACGCCCGTGCGTTCGCGGTGCGGGAGCTGGGACTCGACGCCGGAGAGAGCTTCACCAGCTACGCCCGGGTCGAGTCCGACACGCTCCTGCTGGTCGTCTCGGCGGCACCGGAGCTTCAGCTTACCTGGAAGACCTGGTGGTTCCCGATCGTGGGCCGCGTTCCGTATCGAGGTTACTTCCGTTTCGATCAGGCCCGCCGCGACGCCGAGGTTCTCGAGGAACAGGGTTACGACGTGTGGGTGCGACCCTCGTCGGCCTTCAGCACGCTCGGTTGGCTGCCTGACCCGATGCTCTCGACGACTCTGAGAGCGGACAGTCTGGCGCTGGTGGACACGGTGATCCACGAGATCACTCACACGACGTTCTTCCCATCCGGTCAGGCACACTTCAACGAGAGCTTCGCCAACTTCGTCGGGCACCGGGGCGCTATCCAGTTCTTCTGCGAGGCAGTGGATGACGAGAGCCGATGCCGCCAAGCTCGCGACCGATGGCATGATACGAGGGTCTTCGGCCGCTTCTTCAACCGCCTCGTGGACAGCTTGGAGGCGGTGTACGACGCCGAGATACCGGAGGATCTCAAGAGGCAACGCAAGACGGAGGTCATGGGGTGGGCAGCCGGGGAGTTCGAGGGAATCAAGCCCGATCTCCGGTCTAACCGATACGGATCCCTCGACCCCGAGCGACTGAACAACGCTTGGCTCCTGGCTCGCGTCCTCTACTACTCGCGCCTCGACGATTTCGAACTGATCTACGAAGCGAACGGCGACCTGCGCGGCGCGATCGCGACGATCATCGAGACGGGAAGCCGGATGCCTCCGTGGGCCGCGGTAGACAGCCTGGTGGCGACCCCGCACGCCACGGGTGCGGAGGCCGAGGTCGGTCAGTAACTTGGCGCTGCCATGTTCGACCATATTCTCGTAACCATCGATTTCTCGGACGCGTCCGTTCGCGCTCTGCGCTGGACCGCGAGGAGATTTCCGGACGCGAAGCTCACGCTTTTCCACGCGCTGCAGGAGGTGGAAGCGTCGGCGGACGTGCGGCAATCGCTGAGCGGCAAGGTGGACCCGGAGGAGACCGCGGAGCTGGATGCCCAGGACAATATCGAGGTCCTCGCCCACGGCATCAGCCCGGATGCCGACGTCATCCTCCGAGATGGTCCTCCGGTCAAAGAGCTCGAGCGGGCCGCTCGGGACTCCGACCCCAACTTGGTGGTCCTGGCTGCA
>Ga0255053_10000019_pt1 | contig 67181 bp, 60 predicted proteins | sample JV7_2_22_MG_FD_188635 | JGI IMG/M metagenome (GOLD analysis project Ga0255053, IMG submission 188635) | Seawater microbial communities from Jervis Inlet, British Columbia, Canada - JV7_2_22 | ecosystem: Environmental > Aquatic > Marine > Inlet | place: Canada: British Columbia | collected... | reverse complement strand
CGAGTTCACAGCCGGCATCGCGGGCCCGGTATTGGGTGCAGTAGGGCTCGCAAGCACGCTGATCACAAGGGTGGCGAAAGATCTTGGCGAATACTGGAACGCCAAGAGTGATTATGGGGAGCAGGTACGTCAGCGGGTCCGCGATACCCTGTGTGCGGCGTTGGACCGGGGCGACAATGTGATGCTGATTTCACACGGAACCGGCTGCATCGTTGCTTATGATGTGCTTTGGCAATTGTCACGCGACCCCAAATACTCCGAACAATATTCAGATAAAAAGATCGATGTCTGGCTGACGCTTGGCGCCCCAATTGGCGACAACGTCATTCGAAAGAAGCTGTTTGGGGCCAAGGACAAAACCGGAAAACGGCATCCCGGAAATATTCTTTCCTGGCACAACGTGTCCGCAGAAGATGACTACTGCTGCCACGACAATACGCTGGCCAACGATTTCAAGGCGATGTTGAAGGATAAACTGGTCAGCTGCATCCGGGACTATCAGATTTACAATCTTGCGGTTCGCTACGGCAAATCAAATCCCCACAGCTCGGTCGGATATTACATACACCCGCGCGTGTCGCAACTCATCGCCGACTGGCTGACACAGTGATCGGGCGACTGGCCGCGGCTCACGAGCACTTCTTGATAAATTTTTTCTCTATGTTCTTCGGCGTGGAAATATCTTTGTAGAAATTGTCGATAAACGACAGTACTCGCGTCGCCGATTTCTCGGCGAAGCCTTCGAGACCGGTGACGACTCCATTAATTTCATCACGCTTGTCGATGAATTGCTGGAACGTCGATTCGAGCAAATCATTGTTGGCACAACGACCACGGTAATATCGTGATGTCACGTTCTTGATTTTGAATTTCGGATTGGGGTACGCGTAAGGCGCATCAATGAGCCCGGCATGATCAAAATCGTAAGGTATCGGCATTATAGGGTCACTGCCTTCTTGGTACAGGACCGTGTTGTGGCAGCAGTTGGCGCCCTTGGGCCCGAGAACCATTGAGAAATCCGTATTGGAAATGAAATACTGGTACACGTTGACCAGATTACTTTGAACCGGATCAAGGTCGCTGTATTTAATCTTGGGAATCGCCAGTAGCTCGTGCCCTATTCGCTCACCGATGTGCTCTTTTTCCTCAATGAAAAACGCATAACTCTCACGCGATCGGTTTTTGTTGTCCGTATCGACATAGGTGACCTGGAGCAGTCTGGCGCTGAAGCTCTTGTCGGTCAGCACGTTGAGAATCTTGTAGGCCAGGAATTCCCTGAGCAGTATAGTCTGGTAACTCTTTTTTGAGCTTTGGCAATCCGTGACGAGCTTTATCTTGTCCTGCCCGGCAAAAGGAGTGCCTTCGGTCTGCTTTTTCTTGAAGTTGACCCGAAGCGGTACAAAATTGCAGGTTTCCTTCTTGGCCCTGAATTTGCCGCGAACGCGAAGATTAATGTCGAGCGCTTCTTCCGCGCCATCGGCGTCGGTGTATCTCAGTATTCCAGGATACTCCTCCGACTCATCACGTTTACGATTGATCGTTTTCAGCGGACCTTCGATGGTCACCGCCAGCATCGAGCCATCGTCGAAAAGTGGCCTATGAACGGGGCCTGAATCATCTGACTGCGCGTATGAATTCAGGCTAATTGAAAGGAACATCGTTGCGATGCAACATGTCAAATAAGTGTGCCGTTTGATTTTCTTCATGGCTATGTCGGCTCGTTACTTGTTCTCGAATGAAGTGTAGCATGTAGGAGGCAATTCGCAGGGGCCAGCATGATTACAAATAGAAAAATTCGTGCGCTGGTAATCGTCGCTCTCGTATTGGCATCGCTGCCAATCGTTTTGCAGGCGCATGCCGACGAGTGGCGCTGGTCGGGTGTAGATCGGATCGTCGCGGTGAGCGATGTGCACGGCGCCTTCGGCGCGATGGTCGCCACGCTGACCAAGGCAGGGGTGCTCGATCAAGAGCTCGGCTGGAACGGTGGCGAAACGCACCTTGTAATTACCGGCGACATTCTCGATCGCGGCCCGGATTCCCGACAGGTCATGGACCTGCTGATGCGTCTCGAAGACGAGGCTCTGACCGCCGGCGGTCGCGTCCATCTGTTGCTCGGCAATCACGAGGTCATGAATCTGATTGGCGATCTCCGCTATGTGTCGAAAGAAGAATATGCAGCGTTCGCCGACGACGAGCTTCCGGAAGATCGCAAGCGATGGTACAGGGAATTTAGTGGCGGCGAATCGGATGCTGCGAGAGAGGCGTCACTGCGCGGTGAATTCGCGGGAAAATATCCAGCCGGGTTTTTTGGACTCCGCCGCGCTTTCGGAAGCCAGGGGGCATACGGGCCCTGGCTAATGTCGAAGCCCTTGCTTGTGGTTATCAATGGCACGGCATACGTGCATGGCGGCATGTCGCCGTTGGTTGGCGAACTCGGTCTGGAGGGCGTCAACCGGGAACTCAAGTCGCAGGTGACCGAGTACGTTGCCCAGTCGGAATTACTGTTTGAAGAGGGGTTGCTCCAACCGACCGCGAATTTTTACGCACATAAAGGAAATCTGGCAGCGCTGCCCGAAAATGCGTCGCGGCCGAAACATATTCAGGAGGCGATTGACGCGGTCATCAGGCTCAATGGCGCAAGCATCCACGGTTCGATGAGTCCATTGTGGTACCGGGGCAGCGTCGGTTGTGGGCCGTTGATCGAAGAGGACAAGCTTTCGGCGGCACTTGCAGCGCTAGATGCTGATCGCGTCGTTATCGGTCACACGCCAACGATGACTCGTCGTGTGCTGCAGCGCATGGATGGCCGGATTTTGCAGATAGACACCGGCATGCTGACTGCGGCGTACCAGGGTAGCGGCAATGCCCTGGTCATCGAAGGCGATTCCATGACCGTCGTTGGCGAAAAAGCGTCAAGCGACTATGCGCCGGTCGCGCATCCCCGCAGGGTCGGCTTCAGGTCTGATGAATTGAGCGCCGATCGACTGGAGCAGATACTGAAGAATGGCGACATAACAGCAACGTCTACTCCCGAGTCCGGTAAGACCATCGTTAACGTGACTCACTTCGGTGAAAATATTTCCGCTGTGTTCGAAAAGAAGGGGCGTGCAAAAAACGTATATCCGGATCTCGCCGCTTATCGCCTGGACCTCTTGATCGGCCTGGACATGGTACCCGTCACCGTGGCGCGAGAGCTCAACGGCAAACAGGGTTCATTGCAGTTTATTCCGGGCAGCATGATGGATGATGAGGACCGGGTGGCGAAAAGCCAGGGCGGATCAGCCTGGTGTCCCCTTAGCGATCAGTGGGAGGCGATGTATGTCTTCGATTCCCTGATTTACAACCAGGGCCGTCAACGGACCAACATGCTTTACAGCATCGACAACTGGCAGCTGATCCTGGCCGGCCACAATCGGGCGTTTACAGCGAACCGGGGCCTGCCGACCTATGTCTCGAGTATGCTTGCTCAGACCGGTGGCGAGCTGACACTCGGTGGTGGCTGGCAAAAAGCACTCGCGGCCCTGAGCGATGATTACCTGGCCGAACATCTCGGCGATGTACTCGACAAGCGCCGCCTCAAAGCGCTCGCGACTCGCCGCGACGAACTCCTCGAACGCTAGAAATTATAAAAAAGGGGACGTACCCCTTTTTCTAAAAAAAGGGGTACGTCCCCTTTTTTCAATTACATCGTCGCGATGCACTCGATCTCTACGCGTGCATTCAATGCGAGACCGCTGGTTCCGATGGCGCTGCGAGCTGGCGGGTTCTTGAAGTAGGTCCGGTAGACCTCGTTCATCGCCGCCCATTCGCCGATGTCGGCAAGAAAGACCGTGCATTTCACGACCTTGTCCAGCGACGATCCAAACTGCTCGGCCACCGCCTCGATATTGTCGAGCGTCTGTCTCGTCTCACCCTGAATTCCGCCCGGTGCGAGGTCGAGCGTGCCAGGAATGTTGCCCACATTGCCAGAAAGATAAAGTGTATTGTCCACGCGTACGGCCGAGGAAAACGGCAGACCGAGGTCTTCCATCCCCGGCATCAGGAGATACTCGACATCGGCAGATTTGCCGTCATGTTCGTGCGGGGCCTGTTGACAGGCGGTGAGGCCAAACGCGCTGATAAATATAATTCCAAGAATTGTTTTTTGATACATCATTCTTCCTCAAATGTTGTTTGCTTTCGCGGCGGCAGCGATGTGCTCTGCCGCACGGAATGCCAGCGCCATGATGGTCATGGTCGGTTGTCCGCGTCCTGACGTTACCAGACTCGATCCGTCGCACACGAACAGGTTCTTAATGTCGTGACTGCGGTGATACCTGTCGACAACAGACGACGCCGGATCATTTCCCATGCGACAGGTGCCGAGTAAATGCGCGCCTCCGGACTGGCCGTGTATTCCGTATCGCCATGATTGCGTGGCGCCGGCCGCATCGAGCAGTTCCATGGCTCGGTCTTGCAGAAACTTCACGGTAGCAAGGTCGTCGGGATGGTCCCTGTAGGTAACTCTGATCGACGGCCGCCCCCAGGCATCCTTGTGTGTCGGATCAAGCGTTATGTTGTTGCTGTCCTGGGCGAGTGAGGTCGCGCTGTTCGTCATCGTTATCTGGTGGTTGAAACTCGACGCCAGAAAATCTTTAAACATCGCACCCCAGGTCGGAATACCCGGCGGCAAGGCGAAGTCTGCATATCGAATCGGTGTTGCGCCGAGCAATGATCGTGCCTCGATGCCGCCGCCACCATAAAAACCACGGGATGGATCCGACTCGTAGAATTCGTGAAGCAGTCGACTCACCTGTATGCCTTTGTATTCGTTCAGCGGATGCTCGAAAACGCCCATTGCAATCGAATGTGAGTTAAACATCAGATTTCTGCCGACAAATCCGCTCGAGTTCGCGAGGCCGACCGGGTGGCTGTCGGATGCAGAACTCAGGAGCAGTCTTGCCGTCTCCGCGCCGTTACCCGAAACAATAACGGCTTTCGCTTTTTGCGATTGCTCGTTACCGTCCGCGTCGTAATAGAGCACCTCACTGACTTTGCCGTTCTTGTCGGTTTCCAGCCGATAGACGGCGCACTCCGACCGAATCTCGCAATGGCCACTGGCTTCGGCCAGCGGAATCATCGTCACCAGCGTTGATGACTTGGCGCCGACCTCGCAACCGAAGTCCATGCAGAAGCCACAGTTGCTGCAGGCTGCCCGGCCGTTATGCGGCCTGGACAGGATGGCCAGTGGCCCCGGTTGTGCGCGTAGTCCCAGTTTCCTGGCGCCACGTTCCATCAAGACACCGGCAGACTTTATCGGCATCGGCGGCACGGGAAACGGCTTCGACCGCGGCGCGTCATAGGGGCCTGGTGCGCCGGAAACACCAATCTCCCAGTCGACTTTTGTGTAATAGGGTTCGAGTTCTTCGTAGCTGATCGGCCAGTCGGCGAAGTTGGTTCCGCTAATCGGCCCCAGCAGGCTTCGTTCCTTGAAATCACTCTCGCGAAGGCGCCAGAAATTCGCGGAAAAATGCGCGCTGCTTCCTCCGACGGTTTGTGCGTACCACGCCGGATTCTCGAACTCAGAGACCTTTGCAACCTCACTCTCATGATGACGAAAAGTCTGCTGATGCACTTCGGGGCCGCCGCCCAGCAACTCATTCAGATAAAGAACTGAAATCTCGTCGTGCGTAAAATCCTCGGCCTTGCGATAAGGACCCTGTTCGAATACCACGACGTCGAAGCCCGCAGTCGATAATTCCTTTGCCAGAATGCCGCCAGCCGAACCCGAGCCTACGATAACGAAATCAACGGCCTCTCTCGTCGCGAATTTTACGCTGCCCTCATTCGCCATCTTTCTGTTCCCGCATGTACTCGGCATCGTAATAGCCGAACGGAGGTGTCCACGCGCCTTTATGGCCATCAAAGCCGATCAGCTTCCAACCGACGTCGTTGCGGTTACCGCCATAGGAACTCATGCCGAAGAATCCGGCAAGGGTCATGAAGCGGACACGGCCAAAAAAGCGAGACCGATCCCGGGTTGCAAGGTATGCGTCCTGATCTTGTTCGCTGAGGTCGGAGAATGCGCCGCTGATGCCGGCCTGGAACTCCGCAAGCCCCTTGCGAATCGATTCAAGTTCCGCAGCCATGAACGAACCCAGCGCTTTATCGATGAAGTAGATAACATCGGCCTCGTGCGCGCCGGGCGTGTCCGTCGTCGGCAGGATGCGCGCGGCGATTGCGTCAAATACAGCTGCTTCGTCGGCGGTCAGAGTTTCGAATGTCGCACCAGCGTCTCTTGCCATACACGCTGCTTCCGCCAGGGCCAGCATGCCGGGCATACTTACGCGGGCAAGCGAGCTTCCCGCCAGCGTGCTGCTACCTTGCAGAAACAGGCGTCGCGATAGCTTATCGCCTGGCATGTGTCTCCCCCGAATGTCGAATTCGTCCTGACGCGCAAATTAGCATAGCCAGCCGAAATCCACCTAAAAAATCAAACCTTTGAACAATCCTCCGCAGCAACTGGTGCAACATAAGGGCCATATCGCCTACTATTAGGCACCACTGGACAGGCGTGAATTAGCTCATGGGCCAACTGACGACACACGTGCTGGACACCGCTCGGGGCAGACCGGGGTCAGGTATATCAGTCAAACTTTTCTCGCTGGAGAATGGCCGGCATCTCGTGGCCACGTCGGTAACCGACGATGACGGTCGTACCGATCAACCCCTTCTCGAGGGAGATACCTACCGGGCGGGCAACTACGAACTCGAATTCTCGATCGGGCCGTACTTCGAGGGCGCCGCCATCGCCGACGACCCACCGTTCCTTGACAATGTTGTCATTCGATTCTCGCTCGCAGACGACCAGCACTATCACGTCCCGTTGCTCGTATCGCCCTGGAGTTACTCAACTTACAGGGGTAGTTAGCCGCAATGAACGCGGACACGATTCGGTTTGTGCTCAATGGTGAAATTGTCGAGATTCAGAATCCCGATCCAAGCCGAACCGTGCTCCAGTATCTCCGTGAAGACCTGAGAAAGATCGGCACCAAAGAAGGATGTGCCGAAGGCGATTGCGGCGCTTGCACCGTTGCTATTGCAGAAGTCGATAATTCGGGCGATCGACTTCAGGTTCGTGCCATTAACTCCTGCATTCAGTTCCTGCCGACGCTGGACGGCAAGGAACTCATTACGGTCGAAAACCTGCGGCGTAGTGACGGCTCAATGCACCCGGTGCAACAGGCGATGGTCGATTGTCATGGTTCGCAGTGCGGATTCTGCACACCGGGATTCATCATGTCCCTGTTTGCCTTATATAAGAGTAATGAAAGCCCGACTCGACGTGAAATCGATGACACGCTTGCAGGGAATCTTTGCCGGTGCACGGGATATCGGCCGATTATCGATGCGGCCCGGGAAATGTATAAGTATCAGGCCGCCAGGGAATCATGGCTCGAGCAGGCGTGCAATGCGAAAACAGTACCCGGTTCCGATGAAAAGAAAAGAGTCGAGCGCCTGCTAAGGGCCGCTGCGCGACCTTCCATGCTCGCGATCGACCATTGTGGGCACAAATTCTTCTCGCCCCGTAGTGTGAACGAACTGGCGAGTCTTTTCGAGAGTAATCCCGACGCAGTCATTCTTGCAGGAGGAACAGACGTTGGCTTGTGGGTAACCAAACAGCACCGCGAACTGAGTACGGTTATCTATACCGGCAACGTCCAGGAGCTGTTAGAGCTGAAGGTCACCAAGACACACATCGAAATTGGAGCTGCGGTTCCGTTGAGCGATGCGATGCTGCCGATTATCGAACATTATCCGGAGTTCGAAGAACTGTTTCTGCGATTTGCCTCACCACCGATCCGGAACGCGGGAACGCTGGGCGGCAATATCGCAAACGGTTCTCCGATCGGCGATTCGATGCCGGCCCTGATGGTCGTCGACACGATGTTGGTCTTGCGAAGTGGCGACCGAAAACGACCGATGGCCTTGAGCGATTTCTACATTGATTATCAAAAGAATGCGCTTGAGCCCGGCGAATTTCTGGAGCGTGTTCTCGTGCCGCTTCGCACCGGGGATACGCTAGTCCAGAGCTACAAGGTATCGAAGAGATTCGACCAGGACATCTCCGCAATCTGCGGTGCCTACTTATTAAGATGCAATGACGGGCGCGTTGCAGACGTTCGGGTTGCTTATGGCGGGCTCGCGGCCGTGCCGAAGCGCGCCATATATTGCGAGGCCTTTCTAAATGGCAAGGAATGGAATGAGGACGCCGTTCAATCCGGGATCGAAGCCCTCGACAGGGACTTTGCTCCAATAACGGACATGCGATCGTCGGCTGAGTACCGTCAAGCGGTCTGTGCCAACCTCTTGCGACGCTTCTATATGGACTCGAGCGGTAACGCCGTGCCGCGCCTATATGACTATGGACGCTAAGTCTTCACCGCGAGAGACGATCGTCGGCGCGGTCGGAAGCCCGATACCGCACGATAGCGGCCATTTGCATGTGAGCGGAGAGGCACTCTATACCGATGACATCGCAGAACCGAGGGACATGCTGCACCTTGCCGTCGGCATGAGTGCGAAGCCGCACGCCAGAATCATGGCAATGGATTTAAGAGCCGTTCGCGGCGCGCCCGGTGTCATCGATGTGATGAGCGCCGACGATATTCCGGGCGCAAACAACTGCGGTCCCGTCATCGCCGATGATCCGATTTTTGCCCCAGGACTCGTCGAGTACGTGGGGCAATCAGTTTTCGCCGTCGCGGCGGAGACGGTCGATCAGGCACGCAAGGCGGCCAAACTCGCAGTAATCGAGTACGACGAGCTGGAGACGATTTTGCATCCACGAACCGCAGTCGAGAAAGGATCGTTCGTACTCCCAAGCGAGACAATCAGTCGCGGCGACAGCCAGGCAGCGCTGGCCTCCGCAACGCATCGTCTGGACGGCAGTCTCAATCTCGGCGGGCAGGATCAGTTTTATCTCGAAGGGCAGATCGCGACTGCGCTACCACGCGAGGAGGGCGATCTCTTTATATACAGCTCCACCCAGCATCCTGGCGAGGTGCAGCACCTGGTTGCACATGCTATAGCCAAGCAGTCCAAAGACGTCGTGGTCGAATGTCGCCGCATGGGTGGCGCCTTCGGCGGCAAAGAGAGTCAACCGGCACTCATTGCCTGCATCGCCGGCCTGATGGCGAACAAGACCGGCCGGGCATGCAAGCTTCGGCTGGATCGCGATGACGACATGATCATGACGGGCAAGCGTCACGATTTCGTGATCGATTACGACGTCGGTTTCGACGACACCGGCCGAATCCAGGGCATTGAGTTCATGTTTGCTTCGCGCTGCGGCATGTCTGCCGACCTGTCAGGCGCGATCAATGACCGCACGATGTTTCATTGCGACAACGCCTACTATCTCGAAAACGTGACGATCGTTTCGCATCGATGCAAAACGCATACGGTTTCCAATACGGCGTTTCGCGGATTCGGCGGGCCGCAGGGAATGTTCGCCATCGAATATGTCCTCGAGGAGATTGCACGATTCCTGGGCAAGGATCCGCTGGATGTTCGCCGAAGAAATTTCTACGGCATTGGCGAAAGAGACGTAACGCAATATCAGCAAAAGATAGAGGACAACATCATTGAAGAGGTCGTATCGGGCGTCGAGAAGAGTGCGGATTATCAAAAACGCCGCCAGGAAATACAGGCATTCAATTCAGCGAACGATGTTCTCAAGCGCGGCATTGCGCTAACGCCCGTCAAATTCGGCATTTCTTTTACAGCAACCCACCTGAACCAGGCCGGCGCTTTGGTACATGTATATACTGATGGCACCGTGCATTTGAATCACGGCGGTACCGAGATGGGGCAGGGGCTTTTTACCAAGGTGGCACAGGTCGTTGCCGAAGAATTTCAGATCGATATTAGCCGCATCAAAATCACTGCATCGGATACGAGTAAGGTGCCTAATGCGTCAGCGACAGCAGCGTCGGCCGGTTCCGATCTGAATGGCAAAGCAGCGCAGGCTGCGGCCGCAAATATCAAGAAGCGGCTGATTAGATTCGCGTCCGAACAACTTAAGGTTTCGGCAGACGACATCGAGTTTGTCAACAACCGGGTGCGAATCGGAAATGAGAGCATTACGTTCGAGGAACTCGTCGACGCAGCGTGGTTCGCGCGCACCTCGCTGTCCGCGACCGGTTTTTATCGCACTCCCAAAATCAACTACGACCGATCGACATTCAGCGGGCGGCCATTCTTTTATTACGCTTACGGTGCCGCAGCCTCCGAGGTCATCATCGACACCCTGACCGGCGAATACCGCATCCTCCGGGTCGACATACTGCACGACTGCGGCGAATCCATTAACCCGGCGATCGACATGGGCCAGATCGAGGGCGGATTCGTTCAGGGCGTGGGTTGGCTCACATCGGAAGAGCTCTGGTGGAACGAAGACGGGGAATTAAAGACCCACGCGCCATCGACCTACAAGATTCCAACATGTTCTGATCTGCCCGTGGATTTCCGGGCAACGATGCTCGAGTCAGCTTCGAATCGCGAAGAGACCATCTACCGTTCCAAGGCCGTCGGGGAGCCGCCACTTATGTTGAGCCTGTCGGTATTTCATGCGATTCGCGATGCGGTCGCCAGCGTCGGCGGCGACAAAGCCCGTCCTCACCTGGATGCCCCGGCGACGCCCGAGGCCGTATTGCGGGCGGTAACTGCAATGAAAATGGACAGGGGATCGCGATGAATCGCTGGATCAGCGACCTCAGAGAACAGCTGGACCAGGGAAATGCCTGCGTGCTTGTGACAGTTGCGGGCGTTCGCGGTTCTGCGCCCCGGGAAATCGGCGCCAGGATGATTGTCACTGAGCGCGAGATTATCGGTACGATCGGCGGTGGCCAGCTCGAATACAAATGCACGCAAATTGCCTGTCGCACGCTGTGGGATAAAGAAAACGGCCGTATCTTAAGAAAGTTTACGCTCGGCGCCGACTGCGGACAGTGTTGCGGCGGTGTCGTCGAAGTGTTGTTTGAATCGTTCTGTGCTGAAGTGCCTTTATGGCTCGGCGAGCTAGGCAAGGCTCACCGAGACAGAGAGCCGCTGGTAATGGTGACCGGCTCCCGAAGCAAGTATCTGATTACTGAGGAAGGCGATTGCAGGTACCCGCCGGATGTTAGCGTCGACAACGCGTTGTTGGCCGAGGCAGTGCGGATCATGCATCAGGGAGAAGGTGCACAAAGGATAAAACTGAATATGACCGACGGCAGTGATGATTTTCTGCTTGAGCCGGTAAGAGTCAGCGGCCGGAATATCGCCATCTTTGGCGCGGGACATGTTGGTGCCGCGACAGTGCATACTCTGTCATCACTTGATTGCAACATTCGCTGGATAGACAGCCGGCGAAACATTTTCCCAACACTTTTGCCTGATAACGTCCAGAAGATTGAAAGCGAAAGGCCGGAACTCGAAGTGGCTGCAATGCCCCCGGACGCGTTCTATCTGGTGATGACGCACAGCCATCCGCTCGACCAGGAGATTATTCAGCAGATTCTCGCCCGGGGCGATTTCAGGTATTGCGGCCTGATAGGTTCTGTATCCAAGCGCCGCCGTTTCGAAAAACACCTGCGCAAGCTCGGTATGGAACAGTCCCACATCGACAGAATGACTTGCCCGATCGGCATCGAGGGCATCGACGGCAAGAAGCCTGCAGAAATCGCGATATCGGTTACCGCCGAACTTCTGCAGATTGCCGGGGCGGAATCCAGCGCCGGCACGGAGGATTTGCCCGACAATGTTCGAATACTTCGTCAATAAGAAAAGCTGATGGAATCCTATATCGTCGAGTGGCTGAACATCCTTGCAAGATGGTTGCACTTTATTACCGGCATCGCCTGGATCGGTTCATCTTTCTACTTCGTCTGGCTCGACAATCACCTGCAAGCTGTCAAAGACCCTGCTGATGACAAGAAAGGCGTCGGCGGCGAGGTCTGGTCTGTTCATGGCGGCGGCTTCTATCACGCGCAGAAGTACAAAGTCGCGCCGGCCAAGTTGCCGGAGACCCTGCACTGGTTTAAATGGGAAGCCTACACGACCTGGATGTCCGGGATGTTCCTTCTCGCACTGATTTACTGGTACGGGGCCGAGGTTTATCTGATCGATCGTAACGTTGCGGAACTGTCCACGCCCGCGGCCGTCGGAATTGCGATTGCTTTTCTTGCCGGTGGCTGGATTGTCTACGATCTGCTTTGCAAGTCGCCTCTAGGGAAGGACGACGACATTCTGGGCGGCGTTCTGCTCGTTCTCACAGGATTACTGGCGTGGGGACTTTGCGAGCTTTATAGCGGCCGCGGCGCATACATTCACTTCGGTGCCGTGCTCGGCACGATCATGGCTGCCAATGTATTCTTCGTAATCATTCCCGGCCAGCGTGAAATGGTGAATGCAGCGGCCCGCGGTGAATCGCCGGACCCGGGACCGGGGATCCGGGCAAAACAGCGTTCGGTGCATAACACCTATTTCACGCTGCCAGTACTGTTCGTCATGATCAGCAATCATTACGCGATGACCTATGGTCACGAATACAATTGGCTGATACTGATCGCGATCTCACTGGCCGGTGCGCTGATTCGCATCTACTTCGTCGCGCGTCACAAAGGCCGGGCATCACCGGTATCCATCATCGCAGCGATAGTGATACTGATTGCCGTCGCTGCCGCGATCGCCCCGAAGTCGAAGGCCGCTGCAACGAACGCCGCAATTGATTTTTCAGTGGTGCGATCCGTGATCGTCGAGCGTTGTACAGTATGTCATTCTGCAAAACCCACACATGCCAGTTTTCCGGCCGCACCGGGCGGTGTCTTTTTCGACAACGATGATCAGATTGTCGAAGATGCGTTTCGTATTCATCAACAGACGGTCATTACCAGGGTGATGCCGATCGGCAACCTGACGGAGATAACGGAAGAAGAAAGAATGATTATCGACCAGTGGTACCGAAGCGGTGTCGAAAAAAATGCAAAATGACTGACTATCCCAGAGACCTCAAAGGCTACGCCGGAAAGCCACCGGCAGCGAAATGGCCCGGCGGGGCACGCATCGCCGTGCAGGTCGTTATCAACTACGAGGAAGGTGCGGAGAACTGCGTACTACACGGCGACGATGCGTCGGAAGCTTTTTTATCGGAAATCGTCGGCGCACAAGCCTATGAGAATCAGCGCCACATGAACATGGAGTCTTTGTACGAGTACGGTGCGCGAGCCGGATTCTGGCGGCTGCACAGGATGTTCACGCAAAGAAAATTTCCCGTGACGGTCTTCGGCGTGGCGATGGCACTGGAGCGCAACCCGGAGGTCGTCGACGCGATGTGGACGGCGGACTGGGAAATCGCGAGTCACGGATACCGCTGGATCGACTATCAATTCGTCGATGAGAGGACCGAAATGGAACACCTGAAGAAAGCGATTGAAGTTCATCTTACATCGACCGGTGAGCGCCCGCTCGGCTGGTATCTCGGCCGTTGCAGCCCGCAAACACACCGAATGATCGCCGAAGAAGGCGGCTTCCTCTACAACGCCGATTGTTACTCGGACGACCTTCCGTATTGGGATTACCAGTTCGAGACACCGCAACTCATGGTGCCCTATACGCTGGATGCCAATGACATGCGCTTTGCGACACCGCAGGGTTTCAATTCCGGCCAACAGTTCTTCGATTACCTCAAAGACACGTTTGACGTGCTCTATGCAGAGGGTGAGGAGTGCCCGAAAATGATGTCGGTCGGACTGCACTGCCGCCTGGCCGGCCGACCGGGCCGTGCGGCAGCCGTCCAACGATTTCTCGACTACGTGCAGGAACAAGAACATGTCTGGGTCGCCAGGCGCATCGATATTGCGCGGCACTGGCAGGAACAACACCCGCCCAAAACGTAATCGGTATCAATCATCGCTCGACTAGTCGGTCTCCATCAGACTCGATCAAGACCGATTACCGGAAAACATTAAGGGCCCAACGATGAAAAAGCTCGCATTCCTGCTAGCCCTCGTAATTACCTGCGCGTCGCATGCACAACAGTTCGACGACTTCGATTATTTTGCGGCAAACCGCACGGTGATCCGCAGTGGCGTTCAGGCAGTCCTGATGTGCAATGGCCTGTTTACGTCCGGGCGTACGTTCGAGCAAGTGTTTAAACAGGAACTCGCTTATCTGCCAGATCCCGTCGGTACCATCGATGGAGGCGAGTACCTCATCAATCGAGATCTGAAAGCTGTCGCCATCGGCGGAGTGAAGTCGGGCCAGGTAATGCGCGCTGCGTTTCGGGAAGGCATCGGCTGCGTCGTGATGGCACCAAATCAAGACTTCGACGATATCGACTCACTACCCATTTTGAAATTACCCGATCCTGGCGGCGATGTGGCATCAATGCCCTGGCCAGGCGGCGATGTCGTTGAGCAAGAACCGCTTCCTGGCATCGTTGACTCGGCCGCACTTGCCGCCGCGTCTGACTGGGCCTTCGATCGCGAATCACCGGAACAGGTCACACTAAGCCTGATCGTCATTCACAGGGGCGACATTATCCACGAGCGTTATGCCGATGGTGTCGACATGACGACGCGCACACGCACCTGGTCGACGGCGAAAAGCATCGCAGTGACCCTGATTGGCATGCTGGTCGATGATGGTCGTCTCAAGCTCGATGAGCCGCTGGGAATCGAGTGGCTGCCCGCGGTCGAAAGCCCCGACAATGATCCTCGCAACGCCATTACGTTACGACATGTCTTGAACATGTCGAGCGGTTTGTATCCGGTCGATAGCTTTGGGATGGAGTACGCGACGGGTTCTGGCCTCGCATATTGGGCTGGGGCGAGCTCGATTGACGGCGCGCGTCGCCGCGCCCTGATCCGCAAACCAGGCACGTTCTGGGATTATGAAAACTACGACACACTGCTCGCTGTGTATGCAATGAAGCTCGCGCTCGGTGACGCCAATACGTATGCCGCGTTCCCACGCAAAGCGCTGCTCGATCGCATCGGTATGCGCAACACGCTGGTCAGCACCGATCGCTTCGGCGACTTCATCTTTAGCAGCCAGGTGTACACGACCGCGCGAGACCTCGCTCGCTTCGGGCTGTTGTATCAGCAAAATGGTGTCTGGGAGGGCGAGCGCCTGATTTCGGAAGACTGGATAGAGTTCATACGAACCCCTGCACCTTCTACGACCCATCGAGGCCGCATGTACGGAGGCCAATTCTGGCTCGTCCCGGACGAGCGCGATGACGTACCGAGATCTGCATACTCGACCGCGGGGAACCGCGGGCAATATGTCGTGATCGTGCCCTCACACGAAACGGTCATCGTGCGCCGCGGCCTCGACTATGGTCAGCAAGGATTCAACCGTTGGGATCTGACGCGCGAGGTGCTAAAGGCGATTGCCGTCGACCGGCAGGTCAGCCACCGCCGTTCAGGACCGAATTGATCTGAAAGTGGCTGTATGATCAGGTCGGAGCCGCCCAAAGAAGATCCATGTCGTCTGCAAAAAACCATTTTCGTCCAAGCCTGGAAGAGTTCGTAGTCCGCTACGGCGGTATCTACGAACACTCACCCTGGGTAGCGGAGGAGTGCTTTGCCGATGCTGCGGATGCGGGAAGTGTCGACGAGCTGGCGGGAATTTTCTCTGCCTGTGTAGACAAAGCGGATCGGGAACGCAGGCTGACTCTCATTCGCGCCCACCCTGACCTGGCGGGTAAAGCAGCAATCAGCGGTGAGCTAACTGAGGAATCGAGCGCGGAGCAGGCGAGTGCCGGCATCGACCAGTGTACAAAGGAGGAATACGAGCGATTTCAGGAGCTGAACCGGCGATACAAGGAGAAATTCGGTTTTCCGTTCGTTATGGCCGTACGAGACAGCAATCGGCATGAGATTCTCGCTGCATTCGAGAGTAGGCTTGGAAACGATGGCCAGACCGAGTTTGATAAAGCCATACGAGAGATACACAAGATTGCGCGTCTTCGATTGCAGGAACTGGGCCCTTGAATACCAGGAGTGATAATCCGTTTCATCAGTGGGTTCGCCTCGAACAACCCAGACTCGGTACGCGCGTCGTTTTTGCGACCGACGATTTTTTTGCCGATAAATCCAGACTCATCGATCCGGCCGAGCCGGTATTTGTCGCCGACAAGTACGACGACAACGGCAAGTGGATGGATGGCTGGGAAAGCAGAAGAAAGCGCGAGCCGGGACACGACTATTGCATTGTAAAGCTCGGCATCCCCGGTGTAGTCCGCGGATTCGGTATCGATACCAGCCACTTCACCGGCAATTTTCCGCCACATGCCTCGATCGATGCCTGTATCAGCCAGGCGGACAATCCCGGTGAAAATGCGGAGTGGAGAGAGCTGTTGTCAAAGGTCGAGTTACAGGGCGATACGCATAATTTCTTTTCCGTCGACAACAAGGACGCCTGCACGCATCTGCGCTTGAATATATTTCCGGATGGCGGTGTCGCCCGATTGCGCGTCTATGGCGAAATTCGCCCGGACCGCGACTCTCTGGATGAAAACGAAGTCATTGATTTGCTTGCGTTGGAAAACGGGGGCAGGGCGCTTGTGTGTAATGACGAGCACTTCGGCAGCATGCACAACCTCACCGTTCCGGGTCGCGGGGTCAACATGGGCGACGGTTGGGAAACCGCGCGGCGGCGAGAGCCCGGCAACGACTGGGTTATTCTGGCGCTTGGTTTTTCGGGCGTCATTGAAAAAGTCGAGATCGACACGGCGCACTTCAAGGGTAATTATCCGGACCGCGCTTCCCTCCAGGCAGCGCTTCTAACCGAATCCGGGATCGACGACATTGAGACGGCAAGCGAAAACTGGCCGACCCTGCTGCCGGAAAGCAAACTGGATATGGATCAGCAGCACTTCTTCACCGACAAGCTGGTCGATCTCGGTGCCGTATCGCACGTACGCCTGTCGATTTATCCGGATGGCGGTGTCAGCCGTTTGCGTTTGTTCGGCCGGGTCGCCGGCGACGGCAAATGAGCGGCTTGACGATAGCCGCGTTACCGATTACGCCAGCGCGCTTTGCGCCATATGGGGATGTCATTCATGCATCGGTCGATTCGAAAGATGGAATGAACGATGGCAGCTTCGAACGGTTCAGTGAACTCGCAGACGTGAGTGCTATCGGCCGCAACGCTGCGATCAGCATCGCCAGATGCAAAGTAGCGACAAGTCTGCCGCATCGATTCGACGTCGTGGAGCGGCACCCGCTCGGAACACAAGCCTTCGTTCCGCTATCGCACTTTATATTCTATGTTGTCGTCGCGCCTGCTGCCGAGTCAGTCGAGCCGGAGGACCTTCGCGCGTTCGTCACCAACGGCAGTCAGGGCGTCAACTACCACAAGGGTGTATGGCACATGCCCATGATCGCACTCGAAGACGGCCAGGAATTCCTGATCGTCGATCGTGGTGCTGGCAGCGAGAACTGCGATGAGCACTACTTCAGCGATCCGGTCACGCTGCTTGCCGGGTAGTGATGATGGCGAGCCCCACCGCATTCAGAGCCTCAATCCTGCATTGTCTCGGGGATCCGGCCGGCACGACGGATTACGCCAATTCGCCGGCAGTTGAATACATCGAAGATGGGCTTTTGATCGTGGAGAAAGGGCGTGTACAGGAAATCGGTGAAGCAGACACGCTTCTCTCAACAATTTCGAAAAACACTGAGCTTGTCGATTATCGCGACAAGCTGATCATTCCGGGCATGATCGACTGCCATGTGCATTTTCCGCAAATTGACATCATCGCTTCTTATGGCGAGCAACTTCTGGACTGGCTTAACAAGTATGCTTTTCCGGCAGAAAAGAAGTTTGCAAATGCGGAGCATGCGAGGGAGGTTGCCGACTTCTTTATCGATGAGCTCTTGCGCAATGGCACGACGACGGCGCTCGTTTTTGCGACGGTTCACCCTCAGTCGGTAGACGCGATCTTTGAAAAGGCGCTGCAAAAGAACATGCGCCTTATGTCGGGCAAAGTCTTGATGGACAGGAATTGCCCCAACGACCTGAAAGACGACGTGCAATCGGGTTACCAGGACAGCCTGGCCTTGATCGAGAAATGGCACGGGAAGGGTCGGCTAAGCTACGCCATCACGCCGCGCTTTGCTGTCACTTCCAGCGAGGGCCAGCTCGCCGAGGCCGGTCGCCTTGCAAACGAGCATTCGGACGTTTATGTGCACACTCATCTGGCGGAAAACAACGAGGAGGTGGAACTCATCGCAGAGCAGTTTCCCTGGAGTCGAAGTTACCTCGATGTTTACGAACACTTTGGGCTGCTCAGGGAACGATCCGTGTTTGCACACTGTCTGTACCTCGATGATCAGGACCGCCAGTCGATGGCCGACAATGGTGGGGCGATTGCCTTCTGTCCGACATCGAACCTGTTTCTTGGCAGTGGTCTTTTTGATCTGCAGAAGGCTGCTCAGAACGACATTCGCGTTGGCCTCGGCACAGATATCGGGGGCGGTACCAGTCTGAACGTTTTACGAACGGCGAGTGAAGCTTACAAAGTACTGCATCTGCAGGACCAGTCACTGCCGCCTTTTGACGCCCTCTACCTGGCAACGCTCGGAGCCGCAAGAGCGTTATACATGGATGACAAGATCGGCAACTTCGAGCCCGGAAAAGAAGCCGATTTTGTAGTACTTGATTCCGGAGCTACGTCGATCACCTCACGCAGGCTCAGCACCTCGGATGATGTCGCGGAAAAGCTGTTTGCCCTGATCATGCTCGGTGACGATCGCTGCGTTGCCGAAACCTATCTCATGGGTAAACTCGCACATAGTGTCAGTCATTAAATCGCAACCAGGATCGCCCGGAAGTCGTTGACGTTCGTTCGTGTAGGTCCGGTTACCACGAGATCCTCGGTTTCCGAGAAAAAACGATAGCTGTCGTTTTCGGTGAGAAGAGTCCTTGCATCGAGAGACAGTTTCTCCCCGCGCCGTAAAGAATCCGGCGTGACGTAACACCCTGCGTTGTTTCCCGTACCATCTATACCGTCCGTGTCGCAGGCGATCGCAAAAATACCGGGATGCCCGTTCAGGGCCAGCGCAAGTGCCAGAGAATATTCGGAATTGCGCCCGCCCATTCCCTGACCGCGTACACGGACCGTCGTTTCGCCGCCGGAGATTACGACACAAGGTGGCTGTATGGTTTCATTGCCACGGGCGATTCTCTTCGCCAGCGCGGCATGCTCCCTGGCGAGCTCGGTCGCGTCTCCCTGCAGGTCACCAAGAACAAGCGGCTCGATGTCGAGCTCCTGCGCCAGGCTGGCCGCCGCATTCAATGCATCATCCGAGGTGGCAAGAATTTCGAAGTTCGCGTTATCAAAAACGGGGTCGCCGGGCTTCGGCGTTTCCGCGGTCGGGCTCCGCAAATGGTCCATCACATTTTCCGGAACGTCGATCTCGTATCGTCGTAGAACATCCAACGCCATCCCGGATGTTGTCACATCAGGCACCGTCGGTCCCGACGCGATTGCCGAGACATCGTTGCCGGGTACGTCCGAAATTGCCAAGGTGACGATAGTTGCCGGAGATCCGACGGCCGCGAGCCTGCCGCCCTTTATCGCCGACAGGTGTCTGCGAACGCAATTGATCTCAGAGATGGTTGCGCCGCACTTTAGCAACTGGCCCGTGATCGATTGTTTGTCCTGAAAGCTGATGCCACGGGGAGGCACCGGGAGCAGCGCGGAACCGCCACCGGAAAGCAGGCAGAGGATCAGATCCTCATCATTCAGGTCGCTGACCATCTCGAGAATTCGCCCGGCAGCGGCAGAGCCATTCGTGTCCGGGATCGGGTGGCCGGCCTCCACGACCTCGATTTGATCACAGGCGACCGCATGCCCGTAAGGAGCGACGACAAGGCCCGAGATCTCGTCGGGCCAGTTTTCTTCGACCGCACGCGCCATGGCGGCGACAGCCTTGCCGGCACCGATAACGATCGTCTTACCCGTCGGGCGGGCAGGCAATCTTCCGGGGATCAGGTTCTCGGCTTGAGCAGCCGCGACGGCTCTGTCGAACAGGGATTTTAGCAGGCGCCTTTCGTCGGGCATTCAGGCTGCAGGCTTGCTGTCACGCGCATCGATGAAAGGCCGCAACCGGTCGATGATGCCGGCGAGCTCCGGCTTGTGTTCGTGTAGCTCATTGATGGACAGGCCGGATAACTCGTATGGCAGTATCAGCCAGTCGCTGGTCTCGTGCACAAAGTAGTCGGGCTCTCGAATCGTCCGTTCTGTCGGTCGATACCAGACCGACGCGATGCGAATATCATGTGGCAGATTACGCCTGGTTTTTTTGGAGAGCGTATCGATGACGGCGCTCACGCTCGCGCCGGTGCTATAGACATCATCGACGATCAACATGGAATGCTCGTTGCTGAGGTTCTCGAGCAAATACTGCAAGCCATGGACGCGAATGCCGTCGGCCTTGTCGACCATCCTGGAATAATCCGGCAGTCCCGTATAAGAAGTTCGAATCGCGATGTGATCGGTCTTGATGCCGAAATAATCCAGACCCTCCTGAACCGCTATACCCACGGCACTGCCACCTCGCCAGAGCCCGACCAGAAAGTCAGGCTTGAAACCTGCCCGGCAGATATTGGCTGCAAGTTGAAATGAGTCGAGCAAAAGGTCGTTCGCCGCGATGAATCTCTTGTTCATTTCTATTCTCGGTCACGGGTGATGTGCTGTAATATTAGCGCACGCCATTATAACGATAAGTATGAGAATCGGCATGGACAAGACCGTATTAACGGCACAGGAGCTTCTAACAGACTCATTCGATCTCGGTGTAAGAATCCTCGAAAGCGGATTCGAGCCGACACTCATCATTGCGATCTGGCGTGGCGGCACACCGGTCGGCATGGCTGTACAGGAAGTCTTCGCATACTGCGGAATCGACTCAGATCATATTGCCATTCGTACGTCTTCCTACGTGGGCGTAGATAAACGCGGTGCGGTAGCAGTGCACGGCCTCAACTACATCATTAAGAAAGTCTGTTACGAAGATCGCGTACTGATTGTTGACGATGTGTTCGATACGGGACATACGATCAATGCCGTCATCGACGAACTGACCAAGCGCGCGCGTGGCAATACGCCCGCGGACATTCGAACGGCAGTGCCCTGGTACAAGCCCACGAGAAACGAGACTGATCTCGTGCCGGATTATTTCATCAGGGAAACAGCGGAATGGCTCGTATTTCCACACGAACTCGACGCTCTGACGCCGGAGGAAATGCAGATCACGCGTCCGGAATTGCACAAGATTATCAGCGCGGTTCCCGATCGTCGGGCTTCATAATTTTGGGGACAGTTTACTTAACTCAGAACGTATGGGGTTGGGTGCATTTAGCAGGGCTGGAGTTAAGTAAACTGTCCCCAAAATTATGAAAAGACTCTGCGTCTACTGTGGCGGTAACGCCGGAATAGGGACCGATTACGTGGCAGCGGCCAGAGAACTGGCCGCCGTGCTCGTGCAGAACAATATTGGCCTTGTCTTTGGCGGATCCTGCCGGGGCATCATGGGTCAGCTCGCAGACGCAGTACTTGCCGGCGGCGGCACCGTCGATGGCGTGATACCGAAATCACTGCTCGACAAGGAAGTTGCTCACGAAGGCCTGACCGAGATGCATGTCGTCGAATCCATGCATGCGCGCAAATCAGTGATGGCCTTGTTGTCTGATGGTTTTATCGCAATGCCAGGTGGATTCGGCACGCTCGAGGAAATCGTGGAAATTCTGACCTGGACGCAACTACAGTTTCATGACAAGCCGTGTGGTCTGCTGAACGTAAATGGTTACTTCAACCATCTGTTGTCATTCCTGGATCACGCCGAGGCGGAGGGCTTTGTCCGGCCCGAACATCGGGCGATGTTGCTGGTCAGTAAAAAGCCGGGCGACCTGTTGCGTCGATTCGAGTCCTACATGCCGCCGACAATCGAAAAGTGGATCTAAAAGATCAACAAAAGTGGATCTAAAAGATCAACAAAAGTGGATCTAAAAGATCAATCGTAATTTACCTTTGGCCGGCGAACGCAGGTTAGAGCCGAACAGGGAATACCTTATGCCCAGCCTTCGACCTTTGAGGTCTGATCCCACACATATGCGCAGCGGGACTTCGAAGGCATTGACGGGCGCATACGTTGGAATTTCTCCGAGCGTGTTCGATATGTGAATCGCATCGTCCTTCAGGTTGACGCTGGGATATTCGAATGAATCGCCCTTGGCCCTGTCTACATACTCTCCGTTGCGACGCAGCTTCGGCAACCTGTTGGCGATATAAAATGAATTGTGATTCGGCAATACAATGGAGAGTGCTGCGTCTTGTATCGGCTCGTCGCCCTGGTTGTACACGACGAGCTGCAGTTGTTCCGCATTCGTCTCATAAAGAAAGTGCTCATCGTCAAGGCGATGCTTCAATTCAATCTCTGCCATCTCCGCCATGAGTTCGTCTGCGGAACGATTTTCGTAGGGACTGTCCGAGCCGAAAAGGCGAGCATGTGTAAGGCGGGCCATGACCGTTGTCGACCCGCTGTCTTTCACGCTGTTTTGAATATCCAGCAGCTGCTTCAGCTTGGCGCTCGCGATCGCCGAGGGCAATTGCTGAAGATCGATCGTCCTGATCTTGATGTCCTTGTGAATGATGTCGCCCGGAAAGCCTATTTCGACCCGTTCCGCGGATACCGAGTCGCGAAACTTTCTTTCGAACAGATCCTGCAGAAGCCGGCGGCCCATTTTGATTGCCGCATCGTCCACACGCATATAGGCGTCGCCGCGGCGCAGCTTCTCGGAGAAATCGGCACGCATCATATATGGGCGGTCCTGGCTGTCGCTGATCTCGAAGACGCCCACTCGCTTTCCATCAACATTCACCGGCTGGTACTTCAATCGTATCGGCGGCTCGATGAAATCGGTCACGAGGCCCTGGTAGGAAGGTTTGCCGGAGAAATCGTCCCGACTCACCGAAGTGAGCCGCTTGTTACCCTTCTTATCGATTTCGGCGCCGACAATGATGTAACGCAAGCCGTCGACCGATGCATTCGCCATTGCGACAACGTCACGCAAAAACTGGCGAATGCCGTTTTTCCCGTAGGCCTGAGGACGCAGCTGCACCCCGGAGCCCGGGACTGCTGCGCGCACTATTTTTGCTAGATTGGTCGCCATTTAACCCTAAATTTTGAACGATTATGTTCAACAAGATGGGAACCACTCTACAGTTCTGAGCTTTGAGGGCGGCTATATCTGGGGTTCGGCTCGCAGGCATGACACGGGGCCGGGCAGAAAAGTATCTGCCGCAGGTCCCGAGGAGCGACATCAAGCAATTGATATTATTGAGTTATATTAGGCTTGCTCGGCCAATCACCAGCGCAGGCGCCAGCCTCCGCCACCGGAGCCACCCGAACTACGCCGTTTGCGCATTCTCGCGTGCAGTGACGCCCGCTTGTCGGCAAGCCATTCTTCGCGGCCGACTTTGGTGTCCTCACCCCGTGCTACACGGTTTTCTTCCTCGGAAGCCCGGAAGGCGACGAACTCTTCGTAGGAGTCAATTTCTGCCTTGAGCTGGCGAATAACGAGCTCGACGTATATGGCGTCGTCCAGAAATCCTAGCCCTGGAATGTGGTCGGGAATCATGTCTTCCGGGTCGCAGAAATACACCAGAGCACCGAGGACCCGGCGACGTTCTTCGTCACTCAGCTGCCATTCGTCGTCACCGACCATATCGATAACGACTTCGAGTTTGGACAGGCGATCAGCAATAAAGCCTGGCAAGTCTGTAGATTTGGCATCTGTGATAAGTTGGCGGGCAGCAGTCTCGATATTCGAGGCATTCTCATCGTCTTCCATAGCCGATTTCGCTTTGTCGACAATGGATTGAAAGTGATCGAGATCGGAATCGCTTAGCGTAAATGTAATATCGAGGGGCATGTCTGACCGTCCTTATTGTTTATTCGAATCTTGGACAACAATCGCTCGTCTTGCCCGGGATTCTTGCTCTTTTCATTCGCCCGGGCACCTGTGAGCAGTCTGGATTGTAACCGGAACAGCGACTTTCGGCCATGTAAATCAGGCATGTAGGGGCGGCGATCTACCGCTAATGAGTTAGAGTGCGCGAATGGCCTCATACGTTAGTCATCTCGAAGCCGCAATAAATGGCACCCAACTACCCGCCCGGGAGCAACATACACTGCACGAGGGCAGGCCGATCTGGGTTCGCTACGACCTCGATGCCGTGTCCCGGGCTTTCACCAAAGACCGCCTGAAAAAACGACCACCAACGCTCTGGCGCTATCGTGAACTCCTGCCTGCCGAGGACGAGCGAGGCATCGTTTCACTCGGTGAAGGCATGTCGCCGTTGTTGCGCTGCGATCGGCTGGGCGCAGCGCTGGGCCTGAGCAATCTGTACATCAAAGACGAGTCGCAAATGCCGACCGGTTCGTTCAAAGACCGTGGCCAGACTGTCGCCATCACGATGGCGAAATGGTTCGGGGTCAAAAGAGTGGCGATTCCTACGGCAGGCAATGCCGGCGGATCCATGGCGGCGTATGCGGCAAGGGCTGGCATGGAGGCATTCGTTTTCCTGCCTGAGGATGCGCCGGAGATCAATCAGTACGAAGTCGTCCAGGCCGGGGGCCGCGCGTATCTCGTTAATGGCCTCATCAATGACTGCGCGAAAATCGTACTCGATGGCCGCGAAGCGATGGGATGGTTCGATATATCTACTTTGAAAGAGCCATATCGCATCGAAGGGAAGAAGACGATGGGCCTCGAACTGGCAGAACAGCTCGACTGGATGCTGCCCGATGTCATCCTGTATCCGACCGGCGGCGGTACCGGGCTGATCGGTATGTGGAAGGGATTTCAGGAACTGCGGGAAATGGGCTGGCTGGATGGCGACCGCATGCCGCGCATGGTCGCAGTCCAATCCGATGGATGTTGTCCGATCGTCAATGCATTCGAAAAAGGCGAAAGATTCGCCGAGCCCTTCAGCGATGCGGCGACGATCGCGGGCGGGCTTCGCGTCCCGGCCGCCGTCGGTGATTTCATGATGCTCGATATCATCAGGGAGAGCGACGGTTGCGCGGTAGCGGTCTCGGAGGAACGACTGACTGAATGGATGCGTCAGGGAACTGAGGCCGAGGGTATCTCGATCGGGCCGGAATCAGCTGCCTGCATCGGGGCAGTTGAACACCTGTTGGAATCGGGATGGCTGACGGCGCACGAGCGCGTCGTCATTTTCAGTTGCGGTGGTGCAAGAAAGTATCCGGACTTGATACGGGCCGAATTGCCGAGACTCGATAAGGACAATTTACCGGACTGGGGGAGTTTCTAACTGCTGTCGTAGGGATCGAAACCTGTGTCAACGATTACCTCGTCAGTCGGCGCATCCTCGTCTTCCTCTTTGAGGATTTTCTTCAAAGCCAGTGTGCTCACGAGTGACAACTCGTCGATGGGGGTCTCGGTATCGAAAGCAGGTTCGTAGACGATATCGGAGACTTTTTCAGGCTTGAGCGGATTCAGATCCTGCTCGATGATTCTTTGCAATTCCGTATCGTTGAGGATTTCAAAATGGCCTGTCGCTAGGTCCCGGGCAAGAACGCCCGAGTCGCCCGACTCTGCGGCAGCCTCGATCGATTTCTTTGCGGCCTCATCGCTCGATTTGAGGATTTTCTTGAGTTCGACGGTCGAGAGCAGCTCGAACTCGGCGGTCTCCACCGGTTCCGCCCAAACGGACCTGCCCCTGCCTTCTGACTGGACCTTGGCTGGCCGCTGGATTCTCACCGTTGTCTTGAGTTCGTCAGACATCTGCAGATTGTCTGGCACGGCTGGCGCGGCTACCAGTAAGTGCGTCACAAGTCCAATACATTGAATATATTCAAGGACTTACATGAAGATATCCGGTTGGGTCAGCTAAAATAGCCAAAACCTGAGAAAAACAGACCACCCAGGGCCTCCGGGCCGACGCAAAGCTGTGGAACAGTTCCCGGAATCAATGGCTTGCGCTCGTTACTATTGCACATATTCCTGCGTTTGGGCCCTTTAAACACGCACGGTTACGCGATGAATCTGGAAATCGTCCTGTCCGTATTGCTATTTTTCAGCTCGGTCTGCTACGGGCTGCTGGGCTTGCGGCTCATTGGCGGACAGCGCGAGGTTGGTAGTCTTCCCGTCGGCGCTGTGTTCATCGTCATCGGCATCTGGGTGCTTGGTGGTGCGATCGAGCTGGTGGCGCCGAACTATGTCGTATTTTCCATCGGCCGCACTGGCCACTTCTTCGGCACTGCATTCGTACCCGTCGCTATCCTGATTTGTTTCCGCGAGTACACGGGTGCCGCGACATCCAGAACCATGATTGCGGCGCTGCTGATCGTGCCGATCCTGTCAGTCTTCGCTGCCGCAACCAATGTCATACACGAGTTCATGTGGTACCTGCCGGCGACGAACGATGCCGGTGAATTTCTGACCCGCCCAGGTCGATGGGGCCCGTGGTTCTTGTTATTGCATACGCCGTACAGTTATGCCGTTTTCGGTCTTGGGCTGCTGACTTTGATCATGCACAGCACTTCCGTTGCACCCGCTCACCGTCGCGGTCTGTTTCTTCTGGCTGGCTCGACAGTCGCACCCGCCATCGCGATCGCAGCATATGACCTTGGTATCGGGCCCGACACGATATCTACCGTGCCATTGGTATTCGCGGGCATGTTGCCGATTTACGCCTGGCTTGTGATCGGAGAACAGATCATCGAATTCTCGCCACTGGCGTACGAGACCGTCTATCAGAACATGCAGGACCCGGTTGTCGTCGTCGATGATCAGGAACGGATCATCGGCCTGAATCATGGCGCCGAGTTGATGCTCAACGTCTCCGAGTCCGCGGCACTGCGCGAGTCGCTCGACTCGGTATTCGGTGCAGACGTACCGGAGATCCATGCGGCGCTCGACACGGGTAAACCGCAGAAAATGCTGACCAATACCGGGCGCTTCCTGCATCTGCAGGTATCACCGATCGCAACGAACAAGGCAGCCGCACGCACGGGCCGTGTGCTGATGTTTCGGGACGTCAGCGATGTCGAGAAAGCACAGAGGGAAGTACGCAGCAGTGAAAAACTCCTGCGTACGCTCGTCGATCACTCGGTGACCGGCATAATCCGGATGCGTTGGATCGATGAAGCCGAGAAACGAACGCTCCGGGTTATCTACGCTAACGCGGCGGCGGGGAGATACCTGAACACTGACGCTGACGAGATGACGGATCTGTCAGCGACCGGCCTAATGCAACTTGCGTCGCGCGGCATGGAATCGAGCGATGCCGAAGACTTACTGAAGCAGTTCCTTGAAGCGGCTGAGAATGGCGAGGTCATCGATACGGAATCCCGCATTGGAATGGATGCCACGCAGAAATGGTTGAGAGTAATTGGCGAGCCGGTCGGCGACGACGTCGCGGTTACCTTCGTCGATATCACCGATAAGAAAGCGAAAGAAATTCAGATGGAGTCGATCGCCTGGTCTGATCCGTTGACGGGCGTGCTAAACCGCCGCGGATTTGAAAGGGATGCGGCGAAAAAACTTTCGGACAGTGACGACAACGCGACCGGTGCACTGCTGTTCGTCGATCTCAACGAGTTCAAGCAGATCAACGACAGGTGCGGTCACGAAGTGGGCGATCAACTGTTGACGATCGCCGCGGAACGTCTGATAACGAGCCTGCGGTCTCACGACATCATCGGGCGGCCCGGCGGCGACGAATTCGTTGCGCTGGTCCCGGACGTAAAACCCGAGGTCGCCGAGAAACTGGCAGCCAGACTGACCAAACGCCTCGAAGAGCCCTACATCGTTGGCTCCGAGACCCTCCACTGTGCCGCGAGCATCGGACTCGCCCTTTATCCGGAACATGCCAACACCCTGACCGGTCTCTTGCGCGCCGCAGACCAGGCCATGTACGTAGCCAAGGCGCGTTGCCGCGGCGTGGCCGATATCTCGGACACCGATCTTCTGGAGAAAGCCGGCTAGGTCGCCTGCCCGGGGCCCGAACCTTAACATTTCTTTTCCATTTCCCCGTGATGCCGACTCGATTGGGCGGCATACTGTAATTCCGTGGGCTAATATCGCCTCCCTGCCAACATAATTTTCAGATAAAGGCAGTATTTTGGATGTCGAGAGCACAAGTCCGGTCATTCGGCTGAGGAACCTCGATCGCTACTATGAAATGGGCGAGGAGACCATTCACGCGCTGGATGACGTGACGCTGGACATAGAGAAAAATGAATACACGGCGATTACAGGCGCATCCGGATCCGGGAAGTCGACCTTGATGAACGTAATCGGTTGCCTCGACTCGCCAACCAATGGTCAATACTGGCTCAACGGCCAGCTCGTGTCGGAGATGAACGACCGCCAGCTCGCCAGCGCAAGAAACAAGGAGATCGGTTTTGTATTTCAGACATTCAATCTGCTATCACGCATGACGGCGTTGAGCAATGTCGAGGTGCCGTTGATATACGCGGGGCTGCGCCGCAAGGACCGGCATGAGAAAGCGAAGCATGCGCTGGAGACCGTCGGTCTTGCGGACAGGATGCACCATCGCCCGTCGGAAATGTCGGGCGGCCAGAGACAACGCGTCGCGATAGCAAGAGCGCTCGTAACCGAGCCGAGCATACTGCTTGCAGATGAGCCGACCGGTAACCTGGACTCGAACACGGGCGATGAGATCATGAGTTTGTTCGATCAGCTTCAGGCAGCGGGCAATACACTCATTGTCGTTACGCATGAGGAATATATCGCCGAGCATGCGAAGCGCAGACTTCGGCTGAGCGACGGCAAGATCGTTGAGGACTCGATATCGGGAGCATCCGCATGAAAGCGAAAGTGGCTGCGATATCTGTCTTGCTCCTCGTCGCATGTTCCGGGGAGGAAAGCGATGCGCCCTTGTACAGCTCGGCAACAGTCGAACGACGCTCTATTGAAGTCAGCGTGGACTCATCAGGCGTCGTCGAACCTCTGGCGGCTGTCGAGGTAAAATCCAAAGCATCCGGTGAAGTGCTCGAGCTCCTCGTCGATATCGGTGATTACGTCGAGGAGGGAGCGCTACTCGTTGGTATTGACCCGAGAACGGTCACAAACCGACTGGCGCAAGCGGATGCAGAACTGGTGGCTGCCCGATCGCGGCGCACGATCTCCGAATCTCAGATGAAGCGCGCCGAGTCGCTGCTTAAGCAGGGAACGTACACGGAATCGGATCACGAAGCCGCGGCGCTCGAGCTGGCGAATTCCCAGGCCCAGGTCGTGAGTGCAACGGTCGCTGTCGAAAATGCACGCATTGCCGTTGACGACACCGATATCAGGGCACCGGTATCCGGAACGATAATCGCGAAGCCGGTCGAGAAAGGGCAGGTTATTTCATCGCCCACTCAGGACTTTGGCGGCGGAACGCTGTTGCTGACGATGGCAGACCTGGGTGCGGTGCGGATTCGTGCGCTCATCGATGAGACCGATATCGGCAAAGTCAGACCGGGCATGGCTGCCAGGGTGACCGTCGCGGCCTATCCAAACCAGCCATTCGACGGCGAAGTAACGAAGATCGAGCCGCAGGCCGTGGTCGAGCAGAATGTCACGATGTTTTCGGTTCTGATTTCGATTCAGAATCCGGAAGGATTATTGATGCCCGGAATGAATGCCGAGGTCGAAGTATCAGTCGCCAGCAGAAGAAATGTTCTGACCGTTCCTGTCATTGCTTTGCGAACCGAGCGAGACGTGGCAGCAACCGCCGGAATTCTGGGCATGAGCGAGTCAGACTTGCGCGCCGAGTTGAACGTGGATGGCGGTGATACGGGCGCAGAAGAGGCCGATGCGCCCGCCACAATTACCTTGCGCGGTCGCACCATCGAGTTGCCGCCAGGCGTAGAGCCCGAAACGGTTCGCCAGATCATGACAAAACGGAGAAACGGTCAGGACCTGAGCGCCAGTGAGCAACAATTGATGCAGCGCATTTTTCAGGACGCAGGCACTAGCAAACCAGACGAAGGCGACGCGCCCGACTATCGATTCGGCGGGGACTTCTGGGTCGTCGCCGACGAAGACGGCGTACCCCGCATCGTAAACGTGCGCGCCGGGCTTACCGACCTCGATCGCGTCGAGATCATTTCGGGCCTCGGCGAAACGGACAAAGTCCTGTTGCTGCCCAGCGCGCATCTTGTCGAGACACAGGAACGCCTGCAGAGTTTTATTACGCGCCGGGTCGGCGGAGTGCCCGGAATCAGATAGACAAACGCGACACCTATGCTCGTATCGGAAACATTCTGGATTGCGCTCCAGTCGATTCGTGGAAATCTCTTCCGCGCGGCGCTGACAATGCTCGGCATCATCATCGGTGTTGCCGCCGTCATCACGATGGTGGCACTCGGCACCGGGGCGCAGCAAGCTGTCGACGAACAAATGGCAGCGCTCGGTGGTGACATCCTGTCAATCAGCTCGAGCAGTTGGATGGATCGAGGCGTTGCGCGGGACGTACGCACGATAGATACAGGCGACGCTGCAGCTCTGGCTCGTGATGCCAAACACCTCGAAGCCGTCGTGCCGGAGATCAGTGAAAGACAACAGGTCAAGTACGGCAATGCGAATACCAACGTCAGTGTTATTGGCACGACGCCGAACTATCCGGAGGTCCATGGATTCAAGGTAGGGCTCGGAGAAGGCTTATCGATGTCTCATGAAGCCAGCCGCAAGAGGGTGGCCGTCGTGGGAGCCGAAGTACCCGAGATGCTCGATACAGATGCAAGTGGCCTCATCGGGCAAACCATATCCATACGCACCATTGGCTTCGAAGTAATCGGTGTCATGGAAGCGAAAGGCACGACAGGCTGGCGAAATCCTGACGACGATATCTGGATACCGCTGAGTACGGCGCAGTTTCGTGTGACGGGCAACGACAAAGTCGAAACCATCAGCGCCAAGGTGTCTCCGGACTCGAGCGTCGAACTGGCGATGGTCGATATCGAACGGGTGCTGCGTCGCGAACACGGCATCCTGCCCGGAAAGGACAATGATTTCACAATCAACAATCGCAAACAATTCTTTGACGCGCGCGCGCAGGCGACAGAGGTTTTTACTTATTTGTTAGCCGGAATCGCCGGTATCAGTCTCCTTGTCGGCGGCATCGGCATAATGAACATCATGCTCGTAACCGTTACCGAGAGGACCCGGGAAATCGGCATACGCAAGGCACTCGGTGCGACCAAAGCCAACATTCTTTTACAATTTCTGGTCGAATCGATGACCCTCTGTCTGATCGGCGGAGTCCTTGGCCTGGCGCTTGGCGCGGGCGCTGCAATTTTCGCGGCAAAATTCGCCGGATGGCAGACTGTGGTGACATCGACTTCGGTCCTCACGGCCTTCGTTTTCAGTGCTGCTGTCGGGCTGTTCTTCGGTATCATGCCGGCGCGAAGGGCCGCCGGACTCGATCCCATCGATGCGCTGCGGTATGAGTAGCATTGGCTCGTAATAAAAAGCGTGGTCTGTCGGTCAGATTGGCAGACGCGAGGAGTACCTGACATGTCAATTGGCCAAAACCTGACTCGAATAACGTTCGTCACGCTCTTGATCTCATCGTTGATCGTCTCGGTCTGCCAGCAGGGGGTTGCGGACGGCGCGCTGCCGGCAACCGCCGAGGAGATCTCGCCGCTGCAAGCCGGCGATCGTGCACCGGCGTTTACCGTGCGAACAGTGGGTAACGAGCCCTACCTGTTCGATCCGGACAATCTGGAGCGCCCGACGATCATCATCACCTTCCGGGGCGGCTGGTGCCCGTACTGCAATATGCACATGTCCGATCTCAGACATGTGATCCCGGAACTGAAAGCAAGCGGATACGACATACTGTTTCTGAGCAACGACCGACCCGAGTTGCTCTATGAGAGCCTGAAGAAAGAGACACAGGAAAGTATTGATAGTCTCGACTACGAAATCCTGTCGGATGCCGACCTCAATGCCGCCAACGCGTTCGGCACGGCATTCACTGTGTCCGATCGATTGATTCAACGCAGGAATGAAAAAGGCGATGACATCGAGGAATCGTCGATCGACAAATACAAAGCGCTCGCCGTGCCGGCAGTGGTTCTTGTCGATACATCCGGCGAAATTAAATACTTCTATGCCAATCCTGACTACAAAGTTCGGCTCTCAGCCGACGAGCTAAAGCAAGCCGCCGACGACCTGCTGGCGCAATAAAATAGGGGTCAGAGCCCTAAGAAAAGGGGTCTGACCCCTTTTTTGTGTTTATGATGCTGTCGGTTGAGCTTAAGCGGGGACAATGACGATATGCCGGCGAATGGCCCGATAAGTCGAATAATCAGGACCGCCACAAAGATCGAGCCGAATGAACTCAGGGCGACACTCCTGTCGTTTGGCTTCCTGTTCTTGTTGATGCTCGCTTACAATATTTTGAAGCCGGTGCGTGACGCCCTGGCACCGGAATGGACCGACGTCGAGCTTGCATCCCTGTGGACGATTAACTTCGTATTCAGCGCGATCGCAGTCAGCGTCTACGGTTTCGCGATCTCGAAGGGCAAACTCAAGAACGTCATTCCCGGTGTTTATGCTTTCTTCGCCGCATCGTTCGTACTTTTCTACCTGGGTGCGCAAACCCTCGCAGATGACGCATGGATTAATAAAGCGTTTTATGTCTGGCTAAGTCTATTTTCCCTGTTCCATATCTCGGTTTTCTGGAGTCTGATGTCGGATCTTTTCAGCCGCCAGCAGGCACCTCGGCTTTTCGCGTTTATTGCCGCCGGGGCGAGTATTGGCACCATTGCGGGATCAGCCATCACACTGGTGCTCGCCCGGAAACTGGGCACCTTGAACCTGATGCTGGTAGCAGCAAGCATCCTGGTCTTGATAGTGCCATTGATCGCAGTCCTGCGCGGCTCGGTCAGGGAGGGGGCAGCGAGGGACGGTCAGGAGCTGTCTGTGAGCGGTAACCCGTTCGCGGGTTTCAGTCGCTTCGTGAGCAATCCGTACCTGCTCGGAATAGCGGTTTTTATTTTCCTGTACACCTTTATCGGTTCGTTCGTCTACTTTGAACTGAAGAACCTGATGGACGGCAATGACAGGGACACGAATGCGGCAATCTGGGCCGGTATCAATCTGTCGGTTAACGGCATTGCGATCGTGACGGCCATGCTGGCGACAGGTCGCATAGCAACCCGCATCGGCGTCGGCAAGACGCTTGCTCTGATTCCGGTTCTGGTTGCACTGGGACTTGCCGTTGTTTTCGTCAATCCGGTATTGGCCGTGGTCATCGGAGCGTGGGTGGTGCTGAAGGCAGGCAACTACTCGATCACTCGGCCGGGACGCGAGATGTTGTACACACTGGTGAGTCGCGAAGACCGATTCAAGACCAAGCAAGTAGTCGACATCGTGGTCTACAGGGGTGGCGACGTATTGGCGAGCTGGGTCTTCGCGCTGTTGACTACCAGCATTGGTCTCGGCATGGGCCCAATCGCGATAATCGGCGCAGGCATTGCGTTGCTGTGGGCAGTCGTTGGCCTGCGGCTTGGCAACACGTATGATTCCGGTCCCGCTCCATCGGAGGGCCAGCACCAATGACCGACGCCTGGATTGTCGATGCTGTGCGCACGCCAATCGGCCGCTACGGGGGTGCCTTATCATCGATCCGGACCGACGATCTCGGTGCGATTCCGGTCAGGGCATTGACAGAACGCAACGATAATCTGCCGCCCGATAAAATAGACGACCTGATTTACGGCTGTGCCAACCAGGCCGGCGAAGACAATCGTAACGTCGCACGCATGTCTTCCTTGCTCGCTGGTTTGCCGCCATCCGTGCCGTCTGCGACAGTCAATCGACTCTGTGGATCCGGATTGAATGCGATTGGCAATGCGGCGCATGCGATCAGGGCGGGTGACGCAAATGTAGTGATCGCCGGTGGTGTCGAATCGATGTCACGCGCGCCGTTCGTGCTGGCAAAATCGACGGCGGCTTTCGGTCGCAATGCAGAGATCTACGATACGACGCTCGGTTGGCGGTTTGTGAACAAGAAGCTCGAAGAACAGTACGGGATCGACTCGATGGCTGAGACTGCCGAGAACGTTGCCGATGATTATGGTGTTTCTCGGGAAGATCAGGACCAGTTCGCGTTACGCAGCCAGCATAAAGCGGCCGATGGCATTGCGAGTGGCAGGCTGTCGGAAGAAATCACGCCGGTATCCGTTCCACAGCGCCGCGGCGACCCGCTCGTCGTCGATACCGACGAGCACCCGCGCGCCGATTCGACGATCGAGGGTCTCCAGAAACTGAGGCCGATCGTCCGCAAGGAGGGCAGTATCACGGCCGGCAATGCATCCGGCATCAATGACGGGGCATGCGCGGTCCTCGTCGCATCCGATGATGCGGTCAAAGAGCACGGGCTTACGCCGATGGTGAAAATAGTGGCCTGGGCCGCAGCAGGTGTAGAACCTCGCGTCATGGGGATCGGACCGGTTCCGGCGTCGCAGAAAGTTCTCGGGCTGGCCGGTCTCAGGATCGATCAAATGGACGTCATCGAACTGAACGAGGCCTTCGCAGCACAGGGGCTTGCCGTGCTGCGTGAACTCGGTCTTGCCGATGATGCCGAAAACGTCAATCCAAATGGTGGCGCCATCGCGCTCGGCCATCCCCTTGGGATGTCAGGTGCGAGACTGGTAACGACTGCCGCATATCAGCTAAGACGTACGCAGGGTAAGTACGGCCTCTGCACGATGTGTATTGGTGTCGGACAGGGCATTGCGATGATCATCGAGCGTGTCTGATAACCTGCGCAGGCTTGCAGAGCGAATACGCGGCCGGCGTACTGTTGCGTTGTTCCTGCAGACACCGGTCGATCGCCGGGTAATACTCGATGCTATCGAAGTTGCGCGCTGGGCACCCAATCATCACGTAACAGAACCCTGGCATTTTTACCTGCTCGGCGAAAAGACAATGAGGGAAAACGTCGAACTTATCCGCCAGATCGTGACCGAGAACAAGGATGCGGATAAAGGGGACTTCAAGGCCAAAGCAGCTGAAGCAATTCCTGGTTGGCTCGTTCTGACCTGCGAAAGGTCCGGCGACGAAACTTTGCAACAGGAAAACTATGCGAGCTGCTGCTGCGCCATGCAGAATCTGATGTTGTATCTGTCGGAGGCTGGCATCGGCTCGAAGTGGGCGACGGGGGCGGTCGCTGAGGACAAGCGCCTGTTCGACATGATTGGCGCGAATCACGCACAGGAGTTCGTCGTCGGCATATTGAGATACGGATATGCCAAAATAACGCCAACCCAGACAAGGAAAGATGTTGCCGATATCGTGACCGAACTGGACTAGGGGTCTGAACATGAACCGCAGAGAACTTTTCAAGAAGGCATCAGCAGTTGCCGCGGCAGGATTTACGGCAGGCATGTCGCTGGAGGCGAAAGCGGACGCGCTCGAGCACGCAATGATCGAGGAACTGAATTTCCAGGTCCCCGAGCCGCCGGCATTCTGTGATGTGAACTGGCCGAAGCCGGTACCGAATTTCGAAGAGATGGCGAAAGAGACCCGTCCGAATCTGATGCATCATGATCCGCGGCTGCCGGTAATGCCCGAGCGGCCGACGCTGATCGACTTTTTCAAGTTGCGCTGGGCGCCATCCTTACATGTCCTGCAAAGCGCCAATATCGCACTCGAAAAAGATCTGGATGAGAAAGTCATCCTCGCCTGCCTGTTGCATGACATCTCCGTTGGCGGGTTCATTCGCACGGACCATGGTTTTTGGGCAGCGCAACTTCTCGGGCCTTATGTCGATGAAGAAGTTGCCTGGGCCATTCGTGCGCATCAGGTATTACGATTTTTCCCCGACGAATCAGTCGGCTACGAATATCCGAAGGCCTACATTCGGTACTTTGGCGAAGACTACAGGCCGCCGGCGTACGTTCATGACGAATACAAGAAGGTGCGCAATCACAGGTGGTACATGACAGGGCGATTAATAACGCTGAACGATCTTTATGCATTCGAGCCCGGCGTCCATCCCGAGATCGATCAGTTCGAGGACATCATCGGACTGAATTTCAAACAACCGAAGGAAGGACTCGGATTCGATGGCAGCCCGGTCGCACATATGTGGCGATCAATGATCTGGCCCAACAACTTCCTTTGATCGAAGGATAAGCGGGCGCATCAGGGCGGTTACCGTAGCCGCCGTGCCGAATATTCCCATCAAGATCGCTACGTTGCGGATCGTACCGTCATACATCGCACTACTGACCAGCGAGCCGAAGGTTGCAGAAAATGCCTGCGAGGCGCCGATGATCGACGCAGCGACACCGGCAATCTTTGGTACTGGATCGAGCGCAATGGCGGTGGCATTCGGCATGAGGAAGCTAACGCCGAACATGAACAGGCAGATATTGCACCAGAACCACCAGAAGTTTGCGTGACCGAGCCAGGCGATCAAGAGCAATTGCAGGGATGCAATGCCAATCAGAGTTGTGGCAACGGTAATCATTCGCATCACACCGAATACGGCCACCAGGCGACGATTGAGTATCGATCCGACCAGAATCGACATACCCCAGGTCGAAAAGATAAAGCCGAAGGCCCGAACCGGGTATCCGTATATTTCGATGATGATCGCCGAGGACCCGGTCAACAGGGAAATGAACCCCGCCGCCGGCAGAATCAGAAGCAGCAAACCAAAAACGCTGCGGCGGTGAGAAAAAAATTCCTTGAGGCCCAGTTTCAGCTGGCGAACGGGGCGTTCCCGCTTCGACGGGATGTGCGTTTCCTGCAGGGCCGCCTTGATACCGATCAGCATTGTGGTGCCGTATACAGCGACTGCTATGAACGGGCCCCGCCATCCCCATTGATACACGAGCATGGATCCAACGATCGGCGCCAGCATGGGTGCAGCCGTAAAGATCATCATCATGATTGACATCAGGCCCGCTGCCTCTGTGCCGCTAGAGATATCGCGGACGATAGCTCGGGGAATGACAACGCCGACTGAGCCGCCGAGCCCCTGCACGAAACGACCGAGCAACATCAGCTCGATACTGTCTGTCGTCGCGCAGACAATGCACGCCACGGTGAAAGTAACAATGCCACCGTAAAGCACTGGCATTCTTCCAACGCGATCGGAAAGCAAACCGGCTGGAATCTGGCCGATGGCGAGACCCGCCATGAACAGTCCGACTACCTTCTGTCCGGTCGACATGTCGGTTAGCAGCGCGCGGACCATCTCTGGAAACGCGGGCGTGCTCATGTCGACCGTCATCGCTGCACATGTGCTCAGGAGCCCGAGGACCAGTACGAAACTGCGCTTGCTCGAGAGGCCGGTATTCATCCAGAATGATTTCTACGGAAGTGGGGACAAGGACAGCGCAGCATAGTAGTGGCGCTGCTTCGAGTCCAGAGACCCGCCATCAATAAGAAAGAACGCACTATGAAAATGTGGCTGACTATCGCTTGCAGGAGAGACGTCGTCGTTCGCGGACTAAAGGTCGGCGGTGTCGTCGGCACCATACTCGTTGCGATCAATCAGGGCGATTCGCTATTGGCCGGGAATCTGCCTCTCGACGCGATGTGGAAAATACCGCTGACGTATTGTGTGCCGTACTGCGTTTCTACCTATGCGAGCGTGTCAGCGATCCGATCTGCATCCGACAAGACAATGCCGTAGTTACGAACGAAAAATTTCGCGACCTTCGATGAACAGATCCGAAAGTCCATTAAGCCCCAGCCAGTAAGTCAATTCTCTTGGATGGCCAATGTCCCACACCGCAATATCGGCACGTTTGCCTGTCTCCAGTGTGCCTCTGTCGTGAAGCAGGCCAAGCGCGCGTGCGGCTTCTCTCGTCACTCCGGCCAGGCACTCCTCAGGCGTAAGCTTGAACAAGGAAGTCGCGAGACTCATTGCTGCACGAAGTGAGCACACCGGGGATGTGCCCGGATTACAGTCGGTAGCGACAGCGATCGGTACCTCGCTCTCCCTGAGAAACTCAAGCGGCGGTCGCTGCGTTTCGCCGAGTGTCAGGTAAGCGCCCGGTAACAGGACGGCAACACTGCCTGCCTTGGCAAGTGCACTTACTCCCATCTTCGAGGTGTATTCGAGGTGATCGGCAGACAGCGCGTGAAAGCTTGCGGCAAGTTCAGCACCGCCACAATCCGACAACTGATCTGCATGCAGTTTCACCGGCAGATTCAGCGACGTTGCCTTTTCGAAAAGCTTCGCAATCTGTTCTGTGGAAAATGCAATGGTCTCGCAATAGGCGTCTACCGCATCGACGAGACCTGCCTCGGCCGCTTGTGGCAGTGCTTCGCCGCATAACATGTCGACGTACTCATCTGCCCTGCCCTTGAATTCAGCCGGGACCGCGTGTGCGCCGAGAAACGATGTAGAAATTGAGATACCGGACAGTCCGGCCAGTGAACGCGCAACGCGCAACATTTTGAGTTCGTTGTCGACATCCAGACCGTATCCTGACTTGATCTCAATGGTCGACACGCCTTCGCGCGAAAGTGTGTGTAGTCGCACGGCAGCTGCTTTCGCAAGTTCGTCGTCGCTGGCGTCGCGAGTCGCGTTGACGGTCGACAAGATGCCGCCGCCTGCTTTCGCTATTTCCTCATAGGAAACGCCGTTGAGCCGCTGTTCGAATTCCTCGGCGCGGTCGCCGCCGAAAACCAGATGAGTGTGGCAGTCGATCAACGCCGGTGTGATCCATCGGCCTTTCAGGGACAGCGTCTTGCAATTAACGCGGGAAGGCAGTTCAGATTCCGGCCCGATCCAGGCGATTTTCCCGTCCGCGATGCCGACAGCGCCACTTTCGATGACGCCATAGGCGACATTATTGTCCTGCATTGTCGCGATGCGGGCATTCGTCAGCATCAGGTCCCAGGAGGGCATCGGCAGTCCTTACACCTTGTGAATTGCATTAGACGTTAGCATGCACTAGCCTGTATATACAACTTGCAGGATTTGATGCATGAGCTCAATTTACGCCAGAAAAGCACTGCTCCCCAGCGGCTGGGCGACAGACGTTCGCTTGCACTTTTCGGGCGGCCGGATCGAATCCATCGATCAGGATACGAGCGTCAAAAGCGACGATATACAGGCAGGAATCGTCATTCCCGGCCTGTGCAATGCCCACAGCCATGCGTTTCAGAGGGCGCTCGTCGGCCGTACCGAGCAACGCTCGCCTGCAGGCAAAGATAATTTCTGGACCTGGCGCAAGGAGATGTATCGTCTTGCGAGCAAGATCAACCCGGAGTTGCTGAAAGCGATCGCGAGCCAGGTCTACACCGAAATGCTGGCCGCAGGTTATACATCTGTTGCTGAATTTCATTACCTGCATAGTGCAGGGACCGAAGCAATAGTCTCGGCAGCCGAGGATACGGGCATCCGGCTGACGTTCGTCCCGATTCTATACGAGCGTGCCGGCTTCGATAATCCGACGCCGGACGACGTGCAAAAATTATTCGTCAAGACATTCGACGAGTACGTCGCACTGTATGAGCAGGCAAAGAGTCTTTGTAACGAAAGAGTCGGCATCGGCATTGGCATCCATAGCTTACGAGCGGTGACGCAAGACTCGGTTCATGAAATATCAGAGCTCGCTGCTTCCGAGAATGTGCCGCTGCATATCCACCTTGCAGAGCAGCAACGCGAGGTTGACGAGTGCCTTTCGCGTTACAAGACCAGGCCGGCACGATGGTTGCTGGATCGCTGCGACGTAGATGCGACATGGTGTCTCGTGCATGCAACGCATCTGGAAGCTGATGAAATATCAGCAATTGCTGCTTCAGGCGCGGTCGTTTGTCTTTGTCCGAGTACCGAGGCCAATCTCGGCGACGGCATGTTCCCGCTCGAGCCTTATCTCAAAAAAGGCGGACAAGTCGCGATCGGTTCCGACAGTCACGTTACGATCGATCCATTTGAAGAACTGCGCTGGCTCGAATACGGGCAGCGGCTCAGCTCACAGTCACGAAACGTATCGGTATTCGACGGTGGGCATACCGGGTACACACTTTTCGATCTTGTCGCGACCGGCGGAGGCAGAGCCAGCGGTCAGAAAACAGGCAGGCTTGAGACAGCTGCGCTGGCCGATCTCATCGTACTCGACGACACGGATCCGGTTTTTGGCGGCCACGATGAGGATACCTTGCTGGACACTCTCGTATTCTCCGGCTACCGGGTGCCGATCCAGCGCGTAATGGTTCACGGCGAATGGCAGGTCCTCGATTCCTGTCATGTCAGGCAGGACGAAACACGGGAAGCGTATAGGCAGGCTGTGGAGGCGCTTCGATGAAGCCTCAGGAAAAACCTCGTTATCAGCAGCTCAAGGAAATGATCATCGGCCGCATCATGTCGGGCGAACTGCAGCCGCGAGACCGCGTTCCTTCGGAGAACGAACTCGTCGATGCGATGAATGTATCGCGAATGACGGCGAACCGCGCGTTACGCGAACTAACCGACGAGGGTTACGTCGATCGTGTCGCGGGGCGTGGCACGTTCGTGTCGGACTTCAAAGCGGCGTCGCATGTTCTCGAGGTTCGAAATATTGCCGACGAAGTCGAACGGCGAGGGCACAGTTATTCCGCGGTCGTTCATAAACAGGAACGCCGGCAGGCGAACGGTGAAGTACGCGATGCATTGCAGACAGCTGAGAATAGCGATGTGTTTCACGTGTTGGTCGCGCACTTGGAAAATGGCGTGCCGATTCAACTCGAGAATCGCTATGTGCTGGGTGAATTCGCTCCAGATTGTCTGAAGCAGGACTTTTCCAGAATTACGCCGAGCGCCTGGCTAAGCGGAATAGCGCCGCTCGCCGAAGCGGAACACATTGTTCGCGCGATGATGCCGAATGCAGGTACGCGCGAGCGACTCAGCCTGGACGGGCAGGAGCCTTGTTTGCTCGTTTTGCGGCGAACCTGGGCAGGTGGCAGACCGGTCAGTTTCGCGCGCTTGTACCATCCCGGATCGCGATTCGAATTGACCGGGCACTACGTGCCACCGGAACAAAAAAAAGCACAACAGCCGATGTTTTCGAGCTCAAGGATCTAAAAAGATGAACAAGAGTAGCGGGCGAACCATCAAAGCGCCCACCGGCACAGAGCTGACGGCTAAGAGCTGGCTGACCGAAGCGCCATTGCGAATGATCATGAATAATCTCGACCCGGATGTCGCCGAGCGCCCGGAGGATCTCGTTGTCTACGGCGGCATTGGCAAAGCGGCGAGGAACTGGGAGTGTTTCGACGTGATCATCGAGACACTTCGCGAGCTCGAAGACAATCAGACATTGCTCGTGCAATCCGGAAAACCGGTCGGTGTATTCGATACCCACACAGACGCGCCACGGGTATTGATTGCGAATTCCAATCTCGTACCGGCATGGGCGAACTGGGACCATTTTCGCGAGCTCGACAGGAAAGGCCTCATGATGTTCGGCCAGATGACCGCAGGCTCTTGGATTTACATCGGCAGCCAGGGAATCGTTCAGGGCACCTACGAGACCTTCGTGGAAATGGGTCGGCAGCATTACGGCGGCGACCTCGCCGGCAAATGGATCCTGACGGCGGGCCTCGGCGGGATGGGAGGTGCACAGCCGCTGGCTGCAACGATGGCCGGAGCATCGATGCTGGCTGTCGAATGCCAGTCCGACCGAATCGACATGCGTTTGCGGACAGGATACCTCGATACACGGGCCGACGATCTCGATGAGGCTCTGGGCTTGATCGATCAGGCCGTCGCAGACAAGAGAGCCGTATCGGTCGGCCTCCTGGGCAACGCCGCCGATATTTTGCCGGAGCTCGTGGAGCGAGGCATCAAACCGGATGCCGTCACCGATCAGACATCGGCGCACGATCCGGCGAACGGCTATCTGCCCTCCGGCTGGAGTGTCGAGGAGTGGATCGAAAAACGCGAGTCTGATCCGGATGCGGTGGTCGCCGCATCCGTCAAATCGATGGCAGTGCATGTAAAGGCCATGCTCGAATTCAACAAGCGGGGGATTCCGACTTTCGATTATGGCAATAACATTAGGCAGGTCGCGTTTGACGAAGGCGTCGATAATGCCTTCGACTTTCCGGGTTTCGTACCGGCTTATGTACGGCCCCTTTTCTGCAAAGGAGTTGGGCCGTTTCGCTGGGTCGCGTTGTCCGGCGATCCGGAAGATATCTATAAAACTGACGCAAAAGTTAAGGAGCTGATTCCCGATGACGCTCATCTGCACAACTGGCTCGACGCGGCTCGCGAAAGAATTCAGTTTCAGGGATTGCCATCCCGAATCTGCTGGGTAGGTCTGGGGCAACGCGACCGGCTCGGCCTCGCCTTCAATGAAATGGTGAGAAGCGGTGAACTCAAGGCCCCGGTTGTAATCGGCAGAGATCATCTCGATTCGGGTTCTGTCGCCAGTCCCAATCGTGAGACGGAAGCGATGCGCGATGGATCGGATGCAGTCTCCGACTGGCCATTGCTGAACGCATTGCTCAGCACGGCGGGCGGCGCAACCTGGGTTTCGCTGCATCACGGCGGTGGTGTCGGCATGGGATATTCACAACACGCGGGCCTCGTTATTGTTTGCGACGGCAGTGTAGAGGCTGACGCAAGAATAGCTCGCGTACTCTGGAACGATCCGGCGAGTGGTGTGATGCGCCATGCCGATGCCGGCTATGACGAAGCGATTCGTTGCGCACAAGATCAAGGCCTGCAGTTGCCGATGATTGCGTCGAGGAACGTATGATGAAAATTCATATCGACGGGCAAAGAGTTTCGCTGGCAAACCTCCGTGCTGCATGGCAATTGGCGACAACAGTCAGCATTGGCGAGACCGCGGCGAAACGCATCGCCGAATCCAATGCACATATCGCCGCAGTATTGGCCGGCGGCGATCAGGTCTACGGTGTCAACACGGGGTTTGGGCAGCTGGCGCAGGTTCGTGTCAGCGATAACGAGCTGGTGCATCTTCAGGAAAATCTCGTCCGATCACACGCGGTCGGCGTTGGCGAAGATCTGCCGGATGACTGCGTCCGGCTGATCATGATCATGAAGGTGATCGCCTTGGCCCAGGGGTGTTCGGGCGTGCGCCTCGTTCTTGTCGAGCGACTTTGCGATCTGCTCAACAACGGGATTTATCCCTGCATTCCCTCGAAAGGATCTGTCGGCGCCTCCGGCGATCTCGCGCCGCTGGCGCACATGGCTTGCGTATTGATCGGAGCGGGCTCGGCGTCCGTCAACGGGGCGATCATTCCGGCGGCCGAAGCACTGGAGCAGGCCGGCCTTGAACCGCTGACGCTCGAACCAAAAGAAGGCCTGGCTCTGTTGAACGGTACACAGGTCTCCACGGCGCTCGCATTGACCGCCGTCTTCCGTACCGAAAACGTTCTTGCCGCGGCCCTGACGGCGGGCGCGATGTCAGCCGATGCGATCAAAGGTAGCGATACGCCGTTCGACGAACGCATCCAGTCGGCGCGCGGGCACGCGGGTCAGGTGGATGTTGCGCAGATCCTGAGGGCCTTGATGTACGATAGCGAAATTCGCGCATCGCATATCGATTGCGGCCGGGTGCAGGATCCGTATTCGATTCGCTGTCAGCCGCAGGTCGTCGGCGCCTGCCTGGATGTCTTACGGCATGTTTGCGCAGTACTCGAAACCGAGGCGAATGCCGTTACCGACAATCCGCTTGTGTTCGCGGAGTCGAAAGCCGTTTTGTCGGGTGGTAATTTTCATGCGGAACCCGTGGCACTCGCGGCGGACTATCTCGCGCTTGCCATCGCGGAGATCGGCGCCCTGTCGGAGCGGCGCATCGCGCTACTTATCGATACTCACCTGAGTGGTTTGCCGGCATTTCTGGTCAGGGAGGGCGGTTTGAATTCCGGCTTCATGATGGCGCAGGTCACGGCGGCGGCGCTGGCCTCGGAAAACAAGTCGCTTGCCCATCCCGCAAGCGTAGACAGCATTCCCACCTCTGCGAATCAGGAAGACCACGTAAGCATGGCAACATTCGCTGCACTGCGTTTGCAGTCGATGCTCGACAATGTCTCTCATATCGTGGCGATCGAATTATTGGCAGCGGCGCAAGGCATCGAGTTCCATCATCCCAAAAAAAGCTCGAAAGCGCTGGAATCCGTCATCCGCAGTATTCGTGAAATCTCGCCGGCGTATGACGAGGACCGGTCGCTCTCGGACGAATTATCAGAAGTTGCCGCCCGAATCAACCAGGGATCGTTTTATGGCCTGGCCGAGTCGATCATGCCGTGCACGAATTTGTGACTGACTGTTTCAATTATTCATCCGGTAGTGCGCCGTTGTTGATCAGCATTCCGCATGACGGCCGCACATTGCCTCCCGAGATCGCTGCGCGAATGACCGCGCGAGCACTCGAACTTCCGGACACGGACTGGCACGTAAGAAGGCTTTACGAATTTGCGAAGGATCTGGGGGCGAATATCATCGCAGCGAATTACTCCCGATACGTCATCGATCTCAATCGCCCGAGCACGGATGAGGGTCTGTACAAGGGCCAGTTCGGCACCGGGCTCTGCCCCGAACACGCCTTCGACGGTGAAGATATCTATCTGCAGGGTGAAAAAGTCAGCGACGCCGAGAAAGAGACTCGGATCGAGACATACTGGCGTCCTTATCATGAAAAAATCGGGTCCGTGCTGAGCGATATCAAAGACAGGTTTGCTTACGCGCTTTTGTGGGACGCTCACTCGATCCCGAGCCGTGTTCCCCTGCTTTTCGACGGCGAGTTGCCGGAATTGAATTTCGGTACCAACGGCGGCCGGAGTTGTACGAATGAACTCATCGAAAGGGTGATCGTCGAGGCAGAAGCTGCGAAGACATACTCACTGGTACTTAACGGTCGATTCAAAGGCGGATACATCACGAGAGAATATGGCGAACTCGAAAATGGCATTCATGCCATTCAGGTCGAACTCGCCCAACGTTGTTATATGTTCGAGGAGTCATTAGAGTTTGATGGCGATCGCGCGCCACGACTGCAAAAAACCTTGAGCAAACTGCTGCAGGCATTTATGTCGGGCGGCTTATCACTATACGAGGGACGCGAATGACAGACAGAGTTGGACTGCAGAACTTGTCGCGGCGCAGTTTTTTGAAGAGCAGCGGCATCGCCACATTGTCTGCTGCCATGGGCAGCGTGATTCCGGAATCGCTGGCGGGTGCCCAGACGGCAATTCAGATTCCGGGCAAGTCCGGCCTGACCGTGCTGAATGACCGGCCCATCAACGCGGAGACGCCGGCGCATCTCCTGGATGATGCTGTCACCCCCTCAGACCGATTGTTCGTTCGCAACAATGGCATACCGCCGGTGATCGAGGGCATAGACGCCGATCAATGGACGCTGCAGATTGGCGGTGAGTCATGCATCGAGCCCAGGAGTTTCACGCTGGCCGAGCTCAAATCGACCTTCGAACACCACACGTTGCAGCTGCAGATCGAGTGTGGCGGTAACGGCCGGTCTGAATTCTATCCGCCGGCCACGGGTAACCAGTGGACGACAGGGGCTGTCGGCTGCCCGGAATGGACCGGTGTGAGGCTCAGTGATGTGCTCGATCAATGCGGCATAGCCGATGATGCTGTCTATGTTGCCTACGAGGGTGTGGACAAGCATCTATCCGGAGACCCCGGCAAGCGCCCGATCTCGCGGGGTGTGCCGGTTGCCAAAGCGCTGGAAGAGGAGTCGCTGATCGTATGGGCAATGAATGGCGAGCCACTCCCGTTGCTGCATGGATACCCGTTGCGAATGATTTGCGCGGGTTGGCCGGCATCCGTCAGCGGCAAGTGGATAAACAGGATCCTGATTCGCGACCGTATCCACGATGGCGAAAAAATGACAGGCCAGTCTTATCGGGTGCCCTGCAAACCAGTGGCGCCCGGAACGGCAGTCGCCGACGAAGACATGTGCATCATCGAGTCGATGCCGGTCAAGTCGCTGATTACCTATCCGAAGTCCGGCGTTTCGCATCCTGCAGGAAAGCCCATGGCCATGCGTGGTCATGCCTGGGCCGGAGACCAGAGAGTCCGGAGAATGTATGTCTCAACGGATTTCGGCGCGACCTGGCAGCGCGCAATATTGGAGCGGCCCGTCAACCGCCTCGCATGGCAGCACTGGTCAGTCGTCGTCGAATTTCCCGATGTGGGGTACTACGAAGTCTGGGCGCGAGCCGAAGACGCGAATCGTGTATCGCAACCCGTCGTATTGCCAGGATGGAACCCGCGCGGCTATCTGAATAACGCTTGTCATCGTATCTCGGTTCAGGTGCAGGCATGATTCGGAGTTCGTTGTTCCTGCTACTGGCGGTCTCGCCCGTCGTCGCGGCAGACGCCGTGGACGAGCAGACCGGTCTGATTGTGGACGACGGCTGGGAGCTCGTTCGGGCGCACTGCGGTGGCTGTCATTCACATAAGATCGTTACGAACCAAAAAGCCGATCGGCAGACCTGGCTCGATATAATTCGATGGATGCAGGCAACACAGAATCTCTGGCAATTCGATCCGGCAACCGAAGCCGGAATCCTCGACTATCTTGCCGAAAACTATCCGCCTCAGCCAAACAGGCGACGCGCACCGATTCCGCCGAGCTTGATGCCTTCAACGACACAGAACGGCACTTCACAATAATCTCGTCGCAAAAAGGAGACAGGCATTTTGTGCCTATCGGCGTATCATTCAGTTTCGCTTCAGCATTGCTCTCGCAAACTACAAAGCCTGAGCTATGATTAATCATAAGTTCTGAAATTTTTGGGCACATCAGGATATTTGTCATGAAGAAGTCAATTCAGATTATATGTTCGTCAATCGCAGTTTCCGTTCTGCTTTTGCCGCTAACAACATCAGCGGACTCGGGCGCGGTCATCGACACCAAAGTCGACGAAACCATCGGTGTATTCAAGGATGAAGTGAAAGGTTCGGAAGTATTCCTGAATCAGGCCGCTGGCGTTCTGATTTTTCCGAGAGTTATCAAAGTTGGCATCGGCATCGGTGGCGAGACCGGCGAAGGTGCGCTTCGGGTCCGCGGCCAGACTGTCGATTACTATCGTACGATTGGCGGGTCATTCGGGCTGCAACTGGGCGCACAAGCGAAGTCGATCGTGATCGCATTCATGACCAAAGAATCTCTCGAGAAATTCCATAATAGCGAAGGCTGGAAAATTGGCGTTGACGGTTCGGTTGCACTGATCGATCTTGGTGCCGGCAAGACCATCGACTCGCAAAATATCAGTGATCCGGTCGTCGGCTTTATTTTCGGCTCGAAAGGATTGATGTATAACCTGACGCTCGAAGGTACAAAAATAAGCAAAGTCAACAAGAGTTGAACCTGACGCCGGGGGAAAATGTCACGGCGAAACAAACAAGAATCATCAAAGGACCCGGCCGGCGAAAAACGTCGGCCGGATAAGCCTTCGTATGTCAAACGGCTTGGCGATCGTGCCAGGACGGTCGGGTCTCTGAGTGAGACCCTGGTGAAAGAGCCCAGGGCATTCCCAAAGAAAACCGCACATGCCATGCGTCCGTGGTTCCGGAAAGTGTGGAAGGCGCGTGGTGGTGGGCTGTATGCATGCGGATTCGTATTGACGTTCTTGTATCTTGAGTCGTCAATGCTGATCGGCGAGATCATGGCCGCTACTGGCGTCGTAAGCTTTTTCACTGAACAGTTGCTTGAATTGCCGCTTCGATTCCTAGGCGAGTCCTTGAAAAATCTGCTTGCTGCATTCATGTGGCCGGTTCCGCTGGTAACATTGTCGCCGCCACTGGGAATTGTGATTCTGGCCGCGATTTACCTGGTTTTCACGAAGTTCGTCAAACAACCACTGGAGCACTGGCTTTTCGATGACGACAACGATGCTTGAGAAGTTCGAACGCTATCCGCTTACCTTCGGCCCGACACCTATCGAAAGCCTGAATCGCCTGTCGGAACACCTCGGTGGCCAGGTTGACTTGTTCGCCAAACGCGAGGACTGCAACTCCGGGCTGGCCTTTGGCGGCAACAAAGTCCGCAAGCTCGAGTACATCGTACCCGACGCAATTGCAGCCAAGGCCGACACTTTGGTCACCATCGGCGGCGTTCAGTCGAACCACACCCGCCAGGTCGCAGCGGTTGCGGCGAAGATCGGTATGAAGTGCAGACTCGTGCAGGAGAGCTGGGTGCCGTTCGAAGACGCCGTCTATGACCGCGTCGGCAATATTCTGATGAGCCGCGTCATGGGTGCCGAGATCGATCTCGTCGACGAAGGTTTCGATATTGGCATCCGCGAGAGTTGGGAACGGGCAATAGATGATGTCAAAGACCAGGGCGGCAAGCCTTATGCCATTCCGGCCGGCGCCTCGGTGCACAAATACGGAGGGCTTGGTTTCGTCGGCTTCGCTGAAGAAGTGCGTGCGCAGGAATCGGAGATGGGCATCAGGTTCGACTACATCGTCGTCTGCACTGTCACCGGTTCGACACATGCGGGAATGGTGGTCGGTTTTGCAAAAGATGATCGTGCAAGAAAGGTAATTGGTATTGATGCCTCCTGCACGCCGGCACAAACCAGGGCGCAGGTGTTGGACATCGCTCGGAAAACGGCGGAGCTGGTCGAATTGGGTCGGCAGATCACCGATGACGACGTCGTGTTGAAAGAAGACTACGCCTATCCGGTCTACGGCGTGCCGTCGGCCGAGACCAATGAGGCAATTCGCCTGTGCGCTCGTATGGAAGGCATGATGACCGACCCGGTGTATGAGGGAAAATCTATGCAGGGCATGATCGACCTGGTACGCAAGGGCTTTTTCCCGGCCGGCTCCAAAGTACTTTACGCTCACCTGGGTGGCGTACCGGCGATAAACGGCTACAGCTATATCTACAGGAATGGTTGAGGTCTAGGCCGGCTCGAGGATCTTGCCCTGGCTTTTTGCGCGCTCGTCGAATTCTTCCTGCCACTTGGAGCGATGCACCGCCGGCGCCACCTGAACGGCAGTGACTTTGTATTCCGGGCAGTTTGTCGCCCAATCACTGTACTCGGTAGTAACGACGTTGGCGCCCGTTTCGGGATTGTGGAATGTAGTGTAAACGACGCCGGGCTGCACACGTTCGGTGATCGTGGCCCGCAGCGTAATATCGCCTTTGCGGCTCGCGAGGGCAACCATGTCACCATCTTTGATTCCACGGTTTTCCGCGTCATGCGGATGAATCTCGAGCACGTCCTCGCCATACCATACGACGTTTGGCGTTCGGCGCGTCTGTGCTCCGACGTTGTACTGGCTCAATATGCGTCCGGTTGTCAGCAATAGCGGGAACTTGTTGTTCGTGCGTTCCTTCGTCGGCACATAATCAGTCTCAATAAACAGGCCTTTGCCGCGCACAAAATTATCGATATGCATGATTGGCGTACCCATCGGCGCTTCATCGTTACACGGCCATTGCACGCTGCCGACTTTATCCAGGAAATCGAACGAGACGCCGGTGAAGGCAGGCGTCAATGCCGCAATCTCATCCATGATCTCGGCTTCGTTGTTGAAGTTCATGTCATAGCCCATGGCTTGCGCGAGCTCCTGGGTAATTAGCCACTCGGCTTTACCCTGTCGCGGCTTCATTACTGGTCGTACCCGGTTTATGCGCCGCTCTGCATTGGTGAATGTGCCGTTTTTCTCGAGGAACGAAGTACCGGGCAGGAAGACGTGAGCGAACTTGGCGGATTCTACGAGGAAAAGGTCCTGCACGACGAGACATTCAAGGCTACCCAGCGCGGCCTCGACATGGTGAGTATTAGGATCGGATTGGGCGAGGTCTTCACCCTGAATGTACATGCCTTTGTATTTACCGGCGATTGCCGCATCAAACATGTTCGGGATGCGATAACCGGGTTCCGGATCGATGTCCACGCCCCAGTGTTTCTCGAATGTCCCGCGGATCTCGTCGTCCTGTACGGATCGGTAGCCTGGCAGCTCATGCGGGAACGATCCCATGTCGCAGGAGCCCTGCACATTGTTTTGCCCGCGCAGCGGGTTAACACCAACACCGCTGAAACCGATGTTGCCTGTCGCCATTGCGAGATTGGCCATACCCATGACCATTGTCGAACCCTGGCTATGCTCGGAGACACCCAGCCCGTAATAGATGGCTGAATTGTCGGCGCTGCCATAAAGTCTTGCTGCACCGTAGATGGCATCAGCCGGCACGCCTGTGATCTTTGCGACCTCTTCGGGCGAGTTCTCGGGCTTCAGGATGCACTCTTTCCAGGCCGCGAATGAATCCGTGTCGCAGCGTTCCGCGACATACTCCTCGTCGACGAAGCCTTCTTTTATCGCGACATAAGCAAGTGCATTGATCATCGGCACATTCGTGCCGGGCAACAACGGTAGATGATAATCGGCCTGGATGTGTGGGGATCGAACAAGGTCGATTTCGCGCGGATCGACGACAATTAGTTTTGCGCCCTGCCGCAGGCGTCGCTTCATTTGAGACGCGAAAACCGGATGGCCTTCGGTCGGATTTGCGCCGATTACGATGATGACGTCCGCATCCATGACGCTGTCAAACAGTTGCGTACCGGCTGATGTGCCGAGCGTCTGTTTCAGCCCGTAACCTGTGGGCGAATGGCAAACTCTTGCGCAGGTGTCCACGTTGTTATTACCGAAGGCGGCGCGGACCATTTTTTGCACGAGCCAGACTTCTTCATTGGTGCATCGTGACGAGGTGATACCACCGATTGCGGTGCGCCCGTATTTTTCCTGAATCTCCTTGAATCGTCTGGCTGCAAAACCGATCGCTTCATCCCAGCTGACTTTGCGCCAGGGATCTGACGTATTGTCCCGAATGAGCGGGTCGAGAATGCGTTCCTTGTGAGTGGAGTATCCCCAGGCGAAGCGGCCTTTTACGCAGCTGTGGCCGTGGTTTGCCTGGCCGTCTTTGTACGGCGTCATGTTGACGACCTGGTCGCCCTTCATTTCGGCTTTGAACGAACAGCCAACACCGCAATAGGCGCAGGTCGTTATGACGCTGTGCTCCGGCAGGCCGTGATCGATGATGGATTTCTCCATCAATGTTGCGGTCGGGCAGGCCTGAATACAGGCGCCACAAGACACACATTCTGAATCAAGAAAAGATTCGCCTATGCTTGCGGCGACTTTCGATTCGAATCCCCGACCCTCGATCGTCAGCGCAAATGTTCCCTGCACCTCGTCGCAGGCGCGAACACAGCGAGAACAAACAATGCATTTGCTCGGATCGAAACTGAAATAGGGGTTGCTGTCATCGACAGGTGCATCGAGATGATTTTCACCGTCCATGCCGTAACGTACTTCACGCAGACCCACGGCACCGGCTACATCCTGTAATTCGCAATCGCCATTGGCGGAACAGGTGAGGCAATCGAGCGGATGATCCGAAATGTACAGCTCCATCACATTGCGGCGGAGCCGGGCAACCTTTTCTGTTTGAGTGCGAATCTGCATTCCGGGTTCGACGCGGGTCGTACAGGATGCCGGATAGCCCTTGCGTCCTTCGACCTCGACGACACACATGCGGCAGGAGCCAAAGGGTTTCAGGCTATCGGTTGCACATAATCTGGGAATCTCGACGCCGTTCTCGCGGGCTGCGCGCAGGATCGTCGTACCGGCTTTGACTGTCGCCGGCAGGCCATCTATCTCGATTTCTACGATATCGTCGGACTGACTCGCCGGCGTACCGTAGTCTATATCTTTGATCAGACTCACTTTTCTGGTCCTGGAGGACGATTAAAGTCCTCGGGGAAGTATTTTAACGCGCTTCGAACCGGAAACGGCGTCATACCCCCCATCGCGCACAGGGATCCGTCAACCATTGTGTCGCAAAGCTCGGCCAGTAGCTCAAGATTCCCGTCACGGTTTTCGTCGGCAACGATTCTGTCGATAACCTCGACGCCACGGACGGAGCCAATACGGCAGGGCGTGCATTTGCCGCAAGACTCGATCGCACAGAACTCCATCGCAAAGCGCGCCTGGGCAGCCATATCGACATTCTCATCGAACACGACGATGCCTCCGTGGCCGATCAGACCATCGAGTGCAATGAACGCTTCGTAATCGAGTGGCGTGTCGAGCAGGTTTTCGGGAAAGTAAGCGCCGAGAGGGCCGCCGACCTGAACCGCTCGAATTTTGCGGCCCGATGCGGTGCCGCCGCCGAAGTCATCGATAAGCTGTCGCAAAGTCAGGCCGAACGCTTTTTCGACGAGGCCGCCGCGTTTGATATTCCCGGCAAGCTGAAAGGCAAGTGTGCCCTTCGAACGATCGACACCATACGCCGCATATTTTTCGCTGCCCTGAACGAGGATATCGGGAACGGACGCAAGGGATATGACATTGTTAACGACGGTCGGCTTGCCGAAAAGGCCCTCGATCGCAGGCAGCGGCGGTTTGTATCGAATCACGCCGGCTTTGCCTTCGAGGCTTTCGAGCATCGCTGTCTCTTCACCGCAGACATACGAGCCCGCGCCGATATGCAGGTCAATATCGAAGTCAAAACCGCTGTCCAAGATATTTTGACTAAGCCATCCGGAATCTCTCGCCATTTGTATCGCTTCGCCGAAAATTTCACGAGTGATCGGGTATTCGGAACGCAAATAGATGTAACCGCGATTTGCGCCTACCGCGAGACCCGCGATCATCATGCCCTCAATCAGACAAAGCGGATCGCCTTCCATCAGCATGCGATCGGAGAATGTACCGCTATCGCCTTCGTCGGCGTTGCAGGCGATATATTTTTGATCAGCCGGCGCATCTGCAACGGTCTGCCACTTGATGCCGGTCGGAAATCCGGCGCCACCACGGCCCCGCAAGCCGGATTTTCTCACCTCTTCGATAACTGCTGCGGCACCCATCTTTGTCGCCGCGACAAATCCCTCGAATCCGCCGTTGGCCCGATACTCGTCAATGGAAACCGGATCGATCAGCCCGCATCGCCTGAATGTCCATCGATCCTGATTCTTCAGATAAGGAATATCGCCGACTTTGCCGAGCTTCAGTTTGTGCTCGCCACCATTCAGGAAATCCGCTTCGAACAGGTCGTCGATGTCATCCGTTGTAACCGGGCCGTACGCGATGCGCTCGCCATCGACCTCCACCTCGACAAGCGGTTCGAGCCAGCACATGCCCCAGGAGCCGTTTCGAATAATGGCAACGTCCGAAGAACGGGATTGGATGCTTACGGCAACGTCATCGGCGCCCAGTGAGACGGCGGACGTCTCCCGGGGAACAAACACCTTGATGGATTCACTCACGTCCTATCCCTTAGTCCGCGCCATGAGGTCGTCAAAGCGTTTCGCATCGACGCGACCGTAGACGCGGCTGTCGATCATGATCGCCGGAGAGCAGGCACAGTTGCCGAGACAATAGACCGGCTCGAGTGTTACTTCACCATCATCGCTGGTTTTATGCATCGACACACCCAGCGCTTTCTCCGCGTGAGCGGTAAGTGAATTACTGCCCATAGCCTGGCACGACTCAGCCTGACAGATCTTGATGATCCGTTTGCCGGGAGGCGCTGTCCGATGGTCGTGATAAAAACTCACAACGCCATGAACGTCGGCACGGGACAAGTTCACTTCGTCCGCTATATGGCGTATGGCCTCGTCGCTAATGTAAGAAAACTTCTCAACGAAGGCATTCAGAATTTGAACAAGCATTTCCGGCGAAGCGCCAATTTCGTTGATCAGCTCGCTTGCAGCGGTTTTGTCATAGGCATTTATCATAGCTTCAAGTTATTCTTCGTTCGCCTGAGTAGATATTGAATTTCCCTTTTCTCAGGAATCCGATGAGCGTCATATCGAATTCCTTCGCCAGCTGCACTGCCAGACTGGACGGCGCACTGACGGCAGCGAGCAATGGTATACCAGCAACCAGCGCTTTCTGCATCAATTCGAAGCTGGCCCTGCCCGAGAGCATGAGCCCCAGATCGTTTGCCGGCAACCTGCCTTCTGCAAGGAGCGCCCCGATGACCTTGTCGGCTGCATTGTGCCGGCCGACATCCTCCCGGAGGAACAATATTTCGCCGTCCTGATTGAATGCAGCCGCGGCGTGCAGGCCCCCGGTCTTCGCGAATACCTGTTGCTCGGCCGCAAGCTTGTCCGGCAGGCTGACGATGACGTCATGCTGAAACGTTGAAGCCTTGTCGGCGAGCGACTCCTGACCCGTAACACGCAGTGCCTCGAGAGACGCTTTACCGCAGACGCCGCAGCTCGACGTCGTATAAAAGTGTCTTTGCAATCGATCGAGATCGACTTCGACGCCGGGTTCAAGCTCCACGCGAATGATGTTTCTCAGGCCGCTTTCAGCATCGGGCGCTCCACGGTGCCCGACGGATGCTATTTGCTCACCGCTTTGAATAATGCCTTCCGTATAAAGGAATCCGACGGCGAGTTCGGCGTCATGACCCGGCGTCCGCATTGTTATCGAGACACTTTTCGCGGCCGCGCCCTCGGCAGACGGAGAGCTGAGCTGAATCTCCAACGGTTCTTCGACGGCAACATTGTCGGGCCTGGATTCCCGCTGATCGCCGCTCACCCTGCTGATGTCGATAGCCAGGCTTGCACCCGTCATGAACTGTTCCACTGCCTGAAAGGGCCAAACAGTATATATCAAGGAATTTGGGGACTCCGACTCCGTCCCCAAATTCCTATCAGGGAATGATCGGGTTGCTTGCTGCGAGCTGATGTCGCCAGTCGGCAGCAGCGGTATCGACTTCGGTAATGGCCAGCCGCACATCGACGAGCTCGGCATTGCGTTTGAGGCGGACCTTGCCGTTGGATACAGACAGCCCCAGGCGTTCAATGAGCGGCGCCATGTCAGGGAAGCCGGCCGTATCGGCATACCGGCGATACAAGGGCATGAAAACCGGGTGACTCGTTAGCGAGTCCATCTTCGCGAAGAGCTCCGGTCCCGACCATACGCGGTCCGAAGGCAGGCAACAGGTCTGCAACCTGTCCAGAACGAGATCGAGCGATTCTTCGCCGCCGGACAGTTCACGTAAGGACACATCGGCAATCAGGGCGAGCGCGGCACCGCTCCAATAGACTTTCATCAATCCGCCCCGGACATTTTCCAGTGCCGCTGCATTGGGCGACAGCTCGGGTCGGGACTCACGACCCCGTTCCAAACCCTCGTAAATTTTCTGCCATGCCCTCAGATCGTCGTAGGTGCCGGAGCGCGCGAGCAACACGTTCTGGTAGTACTGAGCAAATCCCTCGGATATCCATTTTTGTTGACGTTGCATGTAGGGAAGCATCAGGTGACTGAACTCGTGAGTGGCGGTCCAGTCTTCGAGAAATGCCTCAATTGGCCGGCGCTGGTCGACCATCAATTCGATGCTCTCGCCACCATCTCTGACGACCCTGCCGTAGGGGACCGCCGACTCGCCACGGCCTCGGTCATCTCCGACCGGAATAACGACGACCTGGGGTGACGGATTCGGAAATCTCCCGTAGGCCAGGCTGACGTCCGTCGCCGTTGCCCGCAGCCAGTTAGAAATAGCCTCGGTATCCATGCCCCCTTCGGTTTTCAGCAGGCCAACCCGCAACATGGCGCCGGGAACGGAAATTTCCCGATAGTCGAAATCACCGAATAAGGCAGGCGCGCTCGCGCTTTCAGGCGACTTCGCGACGCGATATTCCTGTCTGTCGTTGCTGATCAGCTCCCAGGGAACGCTGACCTTGACGTTTTCCGGTAACTGAAATCGCACGCGTAGCTCTGTACGTGTCGTCAATTCCGGTCGCCACAGCCAGAGCGATGGTGAGACCATTACATTATCCGGCAGCAGGGAACGGTTGTGGCGCTCCTGCCGCGCCGCCCTTTCCAGATCGACGGTGTAATTCATGCAGTTAATGCCATTCGGCGGCAACAGCATGCGCCGGTTGCGCATTCTGATCTGCTCGGAGCTTTCGCAATCGCGGGCGTCAATCAGGAACCTGCCGGCATCTCGCGATCGCGCGGTTACCGTGTTTACGCTCGGCTTGAATCGTGCCTCGACCGTCAGCCGGCTCAGCGTGTAGTCAACCGTGATCGTGTAATAGTGAATATCGGGGCCGGTCGCAGCTGCGGCAGACCCGCAGTACATGAGCATCGCAACCATGGCCGGGGCGAACCGATACGCGCGTCTGGCTGGCTGGAGTTGTGGAATTATGTCGTCGATGTTCTCGGCCTGGCCGTGTATATGTGCCTTATTATGCAGGAGCGGTGAAATCTTGGAACATTTCAACGGCATGATTGTGAGGATGTTCACACTTTAGGGCCTTGTCGGGCAGGAATATCGGCGGCGCTAGGTGTTTTCCGTTATGCCTGCGTTCAGGTTCGTTCGCTAGAATTGGTTGCTTGATATTTGTTTGTATTAAGATATCGCATGTCCGGGGAGGTTCCGGGCCAAAAACACGACAAGAATGGAGGAGACTCTCTTGAGCAAAATCGCACGGCGCCAATTCATTCAATTATCGGCTGTCGCTACAGCCGCCTGCCTGCTTCGTCCGGGCTCCGAAGCAAAAGCTCAGGATCTGCCGAAACTGGCCGAAGACGATGCGATGGCACAGGCAATGAAATACACGAGCGATGCGAGCAGTGTCGATCCGGCTTCCAGGGCGAATCCTGCTGCCGATCAATTGTGCTCGAACTGCGCCCTGGTTCTGGGCGACGAAGGAGCGGAATGGCGGCCCTGCCAGATATTCCCCGGCAAGCTCGTAAATAACAATGGCTGGTGTTCCGTCTGGGCGCCGAAAGCCTAGCTCAATCGTTGGTGCCGGCCTGGCTCGGCGCCAGCCACGCGCCCTGATATATCGTGCCGCAAGACTGGAGCGACTACGAACGCGTACACGCGAATCGCCGCAATTTGCGCATTCATTTGCTCGCCGTTCCACTATTCGACATTTCATTCGCCGCTGCGCTGATATTTCTGGCGTCAGCGAATTTCCTGGCGGCCATCATTTCGTTTCTTGCTGCATTCGTTAGCATGATTTTGCAGGGCATCGGTCATTCCAAAGAAGCAATTGAGCCAAGACCGTTCGAAGGCCCGCTCGATTTCCTGCAACGCTGGTTTGCTGAGCAATATTTCACATTCCCGATGTTCGTCCTGGCCGGCCGTTGGTTGCGACAATACAAAGCTGCGGTAAGCTAGTGGCGGTGGCACACCCCGACGTACAATATTTTTACGATGAGGCGACGGGCTCGTTGTCGTATGTTGTCAGTGACCCCGAGACCAGATCCGCTGCCGTAATCGATCCGGTGCTCGATTTCTCGATCGTGTCCGGCAGAACCGACACTGCGGGTGCCAGGCAAATCATTGACCACATTAATTCGAAGAATCTCTCGCTGGAATGGGTTCTTGAGACGCATGCGCATGCAGATCACTTGACGGCCGCACAATTTCTAAAATCCGAACTCGGCGGACAGATCGGGATCGGAGAAGGGATTTGCAAGGTTCAGGCGCACTTCGCAAAAGTATTCAATCTGCAGGCGCCCTTCAGCCCCGATGGCAGCCAATTCGATCGATTGTTTTCAGACGGCGACTCGATTGCGATCGGTAATCTCGAATGCCGGGTGCTACACACGCCCGGCCACACAAATGACAGCGTGACCTACCTCATCGGTGATGCCGCATTTGTCGGGGACAGCCTCTTCATGTGCGACTATGGGACAGCGCGTTGCGACTTTCCGGGCGGAGACGCCGCCCTCCTGTATGACTCGATTCAGAAGCTCTATGCGCTGCCGGACGAGACGCGCCTTTTCATGTGCCACGACTATCCACCCGAAAGCCGCAGCCTGCGCTTCGAATGCACGGTCGCAGAGCAGAAACAGACCAACATCCATGTCGTTGCCGATACCTCGAAGGATGAATACATTGAGATGCGTACGAAGAGAGACGCGATACTGGGGCTGCCCAATCTGATCCTGCCGTCAGTCCAGGTCAACATATGTGCCGGCAATCTGCCCGACCCCGAAGACAATGACGTCTCTTATATAAAGATTCCTCTGGATACGATCTGATTATTTGGCGACAATGCGCGGCTCTGTATCAGGAGACCTCCATTGTTCGAACAACTCAACGCATTGCCGCCCGACGCGATACTCACGCTCATCGGCGAGTATCAGAATGATTCCCGGGAATTGAAGATCGACCTCGGCGTCGGTGTATATCGCGATGAGAGCGGGCAAACACCGATACTGAAAGTCGTCAAGAAGGCCGAGCAGTTTCTCGTCGATACACAGCCGACGAAGTCCTATCTGGGTTCCGGCGGCAATCCGGAATTCAATGAGGCGATACAGGCGCTAACTTTCGGCGAAGCGGCAACGGACGACCGCATCACCACATTGCAGACTCCCGGTGGCTCCGGGTCCCTGCGTGTCGCGGCAGGGCTGATCATGCGCGCCAGACCTGACGCTACCCTGTGGGCGAGCGACCCAACCTGGGCGAACCACATACCGCTACTGGGCGGAGCCGGGGTCGCAATAAAGTCATACCCGTATTACGACCCAGAGACGAAGGACATCCGTTTTGATGACATGCTGGAGGTCCTCGACACGATACCGGCCGGCGACATCGTTCTGTTGCATGGCTGCTGTCACAACCCGACGGGCATCGATTTTTCGACCGATCAATGGCAGGCAATCGCCGACGTCGTCGTGCAACGCGATCTGATTCCTTATATTGACTTCGCCTATCAGGGTTTCGCCGAAGGTCTGGATGAGGACGCATATCCGGTGCGGCTCATGGTCTCGCGCGTGCCCGAAATGATCGTCTCGAGTTCCTGCTGCAAGAATTTCGGCATCTACCGGGATCGGGTCGGATCCTTGTCATTGGTCGGCAAAGACGGCGGGACAAGTACCGTGCTGCGTAGCCAGGCCAACAATATCGTCAGGACGATGTATTCGATGCCACCCGATCACGGTGCCGCCGCCGTCAGTCATATCCTGAATGACCCAAGTCTTCGCGAGGAGTGGCTGGTCGAACTCGCCAGCATGCGGGATCGCCTCAAGGGAATGCGTGCCCTACTTGGGGCGGCGCTCAGAGAAGAGGCGCCCGATCACGATTTCTCACATATCGAGCGTGCCCACGGCATGTTCTGCTTCGTCGGCATCACGCCGGAGCAGGTTGAGAGAGTCAAGAGCGAGTTCAGCGTCTATATGGTGAATTCGAGCCGCATCAATGTCGCCGGAATCACCAAGGACAACGTCGGCCACCTTGCGAGTTCAATCGCCGCCGTTCTATAGATTTAAAGGGTCGAACCGCTAAGCCTTCTGGTTGCTGCTCATCCAGGTCTCCCCTGTGCGCTAGAGATGAATACGACTGCCAGCTCCGATATGGAGCTTGTCTGTCACACCCGCATTGAGTTCCAGGACATAGCTTACCGGTTCTGTCGCGCTGATCGATGCCAGCGAAAGCGGTTCCGTATTCGCAACGATGTCGGCGATCGTGCCGTCTTCGCGAATGAACAGAATATCAAGCGGTATATAGGTGTTCTTCATCCACATCGAGAGCATGGCCGGTTGCTCATAGATAAAGAGCATGCCGCTGAACGCCGGCAAACGGTGGACGTGCATGAGACCACGTACTTGCTGCTCTCTTCTGGTGGCGACAAAGACGTCAAAACGGAAGCAAGCATCTTGCTCCCCCTCGATGATTATCGTAGTGCTGCCGAAAAAACTGGCGAGGTCGTCAGAATCGGGGACCGCCTGGCCGAATGCAGCGGGCGACCCGAATACCAGTAAAATCAAGGCATAGCGCCAGATGGGGCCGTATTTTCTTGCTTTTATTCGCAATGAATCCGGTCTTTTGCGGTCGTAGAGGGGGTCATTATTACCCAAGGCTGTTCAAACATGAGCAAAAATTACGGCGACTGGTTGGCCTGCCAGCACATCATCACTACAATGGCACGCCTTTTCGGCCTTCGGAGTCCAGTACTCCGGCAAGGCGATAGTGATGTATTCAGAGCCAACAAGATGATTCAAGACAAGGCGCAGTCCGCAGAGAATGGCATGTCCTTTTCAAGGGCTGCAACGCCGGATTGGATCATCTTGTTGGCTCCCTTCGGGCGAGCCGTGAAGCACTCGCCCGCAGTGTTGCGCCTCTTGGCAAGGACGTGCCATTCCCAGCGAGGCGCGCCTTGCGGTCAAGTGCTTCACGACTCGCTGAATCAATCAATATCACCTTGCCGGAGTACCAGATGAGCCTCATAGAACAATTCCAACAACTGGAAGCTCATGCCAGCAACTTAATCGTCGGCCAGGCGCAGCTGATCAACAGGATGCTGATTGCCCTGTTATGTGACGGCCATCTGCTGGTGGAAGGGGCGCCCGGCCTTGCCAAGACGCGAGCCATCAAGGTGCTGGCGGAAAGTATCGAAGGCGATTTTCACCGACTGCAGTTCACGCCCGACCTGTTGCCTGCCGATCTCACCGGCACCGATATTTACCGGCCGCAGGACGGCACCTTCGAGTTTCGCAAGGGACCGCTGTTTCACAATTTGATTCTTGCCGACGAGATCAATCGCGCTCCGGCCAAAGTACAGTCCGCGCTGCTCGAGGCGATGGAAGAAAGACAGATTACGGTCGGTGAAAAGAGTTACACATTGCCGGACCTGTTCATGGTGATGGCAACGCAGAACCCGATTGAGCAGGAAGGCACATACCCACTGCCCGAAGCGCAGTTAGATCGTTTTCTATTGCACGTTGTCGTTGGCTATCCGTCCATTGAAGACGAGCGTCGCATACTGATTCTGAATCGCGATGAGGCAAAGGCCGGCGAGCGCGACGCATTCGCACCGCCGGAGCTTTTGGCCGAGTCCTCGATCATGGAGGCGCGCCAGGCAATTCTCGGTCTGCACCTTGCCGACGAACTCGAGCAATACATCGTCAATATCGTCACCTCGACCCGCAACCCCGGCGTCGTTCATGAGTCCCTCGAAGGCCAGGTCCAGTATGGCGCAAGCCCGAGAGCCTGCATGGGCATCGACCGCTGCGCACGTGCACGTGCCTGGCTCGAAGGGAGAGACTATGTCGGTCCCGAAGACATTCAGTCGGTTGCGCCGGACGTGCTCAGGCACCGGCTGGTGCTGAGCTTCGAGGCCGAGGCGGACGGCGTCACCCCCGATTCGATCATCGAACGCCTGTTGGACGGCGTCGGCGTTCCCTAGCACCTTAAGTCAGATGCGCCACGACAAATTACCTGCGGATGCATCACCTGTCAGCGTCAGTCAGGCCGGCCTGATTCGTCTGAACGGCCCGGCGCGCGTGATTGCGCTCGATGTCCTCAGGGTCAACTCACTGCAGACCGGCGCCTATGTTTCTCACTTTCGCGGCCGTGGCATGGAATTCGACGAGTCCCGTCCCTATCAGCCCGGCGACGATCCGCGCAACATCGACTGGCGGGTGACCGCACGCAGTACCGAGGCATATACCAAGCTCTTCCGCGAAGAACGTGAACGGCCTGTGCTCGTGGTTGTCGACCTCAGAAACAATATGCATTTTGCAACGCAGGGCTCATTCAAGTCGGTTATCGCCAGTCGCGCAGCTGCACTTGTTTCTTGGGCGGCGCACCATCGGGGCGATAGACTCGGCGGATTGATATTCGGTGACTCGACGCACCGCGAGATAAAACCGCGACTCGGTCGTCAGGCCGCTTTGCGCTACGTTCACGAGCTTGTCAATCATCCGGACTGGGAAGCGCAGCACGTCGACCCGGACATAAGCGATGAAGCACCACTAAATCAGGCAATGGCCTCGCTTCGGCGGGTCTCGAGACCGGGGAGCCTGGTTGTCGTGATCAGCGACTTCGTCGGATTTTCAAGATCGGCGCAGGCCTATCTGGCCGGCGTTGCCAGGCACAGCGAAGTGCTGGCCGTATTTGTCAGCGACCCCCTGGAACACGAACTGCCGCCGCCGGGACGCTACCGGCTGGTCAGCGACGAGGCCGAGCTGGCAATCGATACCTACGCCCGCACGGCACGGCAGGATTATGAGCACGAATTCGAAGAGCGGCTGCAAAGCCTGGAAACCTTTTGCCAACGTTATGGGATTCACCTCCTGGCAATGTCGACAGAGGACGATCCGGTTGTCTGCATGCAAACAGCACTGGGTAAGAGATCGCACTGATGAACCCGGAAGAAATTCCACTCAGAGACCTGCACCTGCCGGAGATGACCGGCTGGTGGCCGATGGCGCCGGGCTGGTGGGTCCTCGTCGGCCTCGCAGCCTGTGGGCTCCTGTATCTGGCCTGGCAGGCGTTCCGCAAGTTTCAAAGAAATGCCGCGAGGCGCCGTGCCCTGTCTCAACTCCGGTACCTGAAGGCAGAATATTCCTGGACCGGAGATGCGTTATCACTGGGCGTCAGGCTATCGGAGCTTTTGCGTCGCGCGATGCTTGCTTATGCGCCGCGCGATGAAGTCGCAGGGCTGACCGGCAGCAATTGGCTCGAGTGGCTGGATCGCGGACTGCCCGAAAGAATTTTTAGCGAAGGTCCGGGACGCAATATAGAAAGCCTGCCTTATCGAAAGCCGGATCTGGATACCAGTGACTTCGATATCGACGGTCTGATCGATGCGGTCCGCCAACGGCTGCAGACGCCACTGCCGGAGGCAGTCTGATGTGGTCGCTGGCCTGGCCCTGGGCGCTACTCGCTTTGCCCCTGCCGCTGCTCGTCAGGGCAGTCTTCTCGCCAGTAAGCGATACGCAGGAAGCCGGTCTCAAGGTGCCGAGCCTTAAGGGCTTTGCGGTGCTGACGAACCGCTCCGAAGCCGAGCAACTCCTGAACTGGAGGGTATGCGTGGCAATCATTGCATGGATCCTGCTCGTGCTTGCTGCTGCACGGCCGGAGCGCATTGGCGATGAACTCGATGTGCCGGTATCGGGTCGCAATCTGATGCTTGCCGTCGATCTGTCCGGAAGTATGGACGCGAAGGACTTCGAACTCGGCAACCGCCGCGTCGACAGGCTGACGGCAACCAAGGCCGTCGCCGGCGACTTCATCGAGCGTCGCAAAGGCGATCGCATTGGCCTGATCCTTTTCGGCGAGAGGGCGTACCTGCAGGTCCCGCTGACCCTCGATCGTGAGACTGCCAAGATTCTCCTGATGGAAGCGTTCATCGGACTCGCCGGCGAAAAAACGGCGATCGGCGATGCCATTACGTTGGCCGTCAAACGCATTCACGAGCAGGGAGCGGCGGCCGATGAGCAGGTACTGATTCTGCTGACGGACGGCGCGAACACGGCCGGCGAGATTGATCCGGTAAAAGCGGCAGAGCTTGCTCAACAGATCGGACTGCGTATTCACACGATCGGCATTGGCGCCGAACAAATGGTCGTCCCATCGATTACCGGCGGACTGAGACGGGTGAATCCGTCCGCCGACCTCGACGAAGAGACCCTGACCCGCATTGCAGAACTGACGGGCGGCCAGTATTTTCGCGCGAAAGATACGGCAGCGTTGCAGGACATCTATCGCATCCTCGACGAGATGGAACCGGTCGCCGAACCCGAGGCCGGATTCAGACCGGTCAAGTCTCTTTATTACTGGCCCCTTGGCGGCGCCTTCGTGCTGACGATCTTCCTTTGTGCCATGAGTCTCTTGCAGGGACTGAGATTTTCCCGGCTGAGAAAGGTGGGCCTCAATGCCGGCTGAGTTTCACTGGCTGCGTCCCGAGTGGCTATGGGCCCTGCCGCTGGTCGCGCTCGTGGCATACGCGATGGCAAGACGCTCACTGGCGCCAGGCAGCTGGCAGCGCATTGTCGATCCCGCGCTGGCGCCATATGTCCTGTCCGTCTCCGCCTCGCGAAGACATGGCTACCGCTGGTGGCTAATGGCGCTCGGCGGTGTGCTCGCCGCCTTGTCATTGGCGGGTCCGAGTTGGAATCGTGCTGAGCAGCCGGTGTTTCGTTCGGAACAGGCGATGGTGATTGCGCTGGATTTGTCGCGCTCGATGGACGCGCAGGATCTGACGCCAAGCCGGCTGACACGCGCGAGACTCAAAATCCTGGACATTCTCGAGCGGCGCAAGAGCGGACAGACAGCACTCGTCGTTTACTCATCCAATGCGTTTACCGTGACGCCACTGACGACGGATGCAGACACTGTTGCGGCACTGGTCAACAGTCTTAGCACCGACATCATGCCGAGCCGCGGAAGTTATCCGGTCGCCGCAATCAACAAGGGACGGCAGCTGCTGGAGCAGGCCAGCGTCGGCTACGGCGAGGTCCTGCTAATAACAGACGGCGGTACATCGCCGGCTGCGGAAAAGGCCGCCCGGGATCTGGCAGATGCCGGTTACACCTTGTCTGTCATGGGTGTCGGAACGTCGCAGGGCGCACCCATTCCGATCGCAGGCGGTGGCTTCGTTACGGACAGGTCGGGCCAGATCGCTGTGCCGAAGATCGAGGCACGAGAGCTGCAAAAACTCGCATCCGCCGGTAGTGGTCGCTACACCCTATTGTCAACGGACGACAGGGACCTGGATGTATTGTTGTCCGGCGTAGTCGATGCCGGATCTGCATCGGATGAATCTCTGGCAACGGATCAGTGGCTCGAAGAGGGGCCCTGGCTGTTGCTCTTATTGCTGCCGCTTGCCGCATTCTCGTTCCGGCGCGGATGGCTGCTCGTCATCGGTCTCGCGATTCTGCCCCTTGCAGAGCCTGTCTATGCATTCGGATGGGATGACCTTTGGCTGACAAAAGATCAGCAGGCGCAGCAGCAACTCGCGGAAGGCAACGCGACAGACGCCGCAGCGCTTTTCGAAAATCCGGTCTGGCGCGCCGTTGCAAATTATCGAGCGGGAGAGTATTCCGGCAGCGCCGAGGGATTTGCCGGACAGGAGGACACTGAGAATCTGTACAACCTCGGCAACGCGCTGGCGCGGCTCGGCGAATTCGAATCGGCAATCAGCGCTTACGAAGAGGTCCTCGAGATCAATCCCGGCAACGAAGATGCCCGGTACAACCTGGACCTTCTAAAACAGGTGCAGGACCAACAACAGCAGTCGGAAAGCGGGCAGGGACAAAACCAGGATTCATCAGAGCAGTCAGGCGGTGGCGGCCAGCAGTCCGAAGGCGAGGGCGACCAGGACCAGTCAGGCGCCGAAGGCGAGGCTGGTGAGGCCGGTTCCGAGTCCGATTCATCGGGTCGCGAGGGGGAAATGGATCAGGACGATCTCGAGGCGATTCAGGCGGAGCTCGAACGAGCAGCACAGGAGGCGGCTCAGCAACAGGGTGAGGTACAGGAGAGCGACGAGACCGGGCAAGCGGACGCATTCGCCGAGCGGCGTGCACAGGAGCAGCAGCAGGCGATGGAGCAGTGGCTGCGGCGCATTCCGAACGATCCGGGCGGGCTTCTGCGAAGAAAATTCCGCTATCAGTATCAGAGATTGGGCCGTGATCAGGACGGCAATAATCTCTGGCCGGATGACGAGGCACAGCCGTGGTAGGCCTACTACATAGATCGTTGTTAATCGCGACTGCGTTACTGCTGGCCATAAACGTCGAGGCTGTGGTTGTTGCCAGCATTGACCGCGCCGACGTCGAGATCAACGAGTCCTTCACGCTCAAAGTGCTGGTCGACACGGACGTGGATATCGAACCCGACGCCTCGGCGCTCGAGGCAGACTTCTACGTCGGTAACAGAAGTCAACTAAGCAACACGACGATCGTCAATGGACAAATCAGCCGAAGCAGGACCTGGACCTATGTCCTCCGGCCCAGGCGGGCAGGCGACCTGGTGATCCCGCCGGTCACGGTCGGCAACGAGCAAAGCAATCCACTGCACATCGTTGTGGCACCGCAGTCGAACGCGTTGCCGGGAGAGGCAGATATCTTCGTGGCGACAGAAGTCGATTACGCCGAAAGCTATGTACAGGCGCAGGTACTTTACACGGTAAAAGTGTATCGCTCCGTCGCAACCCGGCAGCCGAGACTGAGCGAGCCAGGCTTTAGCGGCGTCGAAGTACTCATCGAACTTGCCGGGGAAGAACGCAGCTATGAGTCGACCCTGAACGGCAAGAATTACAACGTCGTCGAGCGTGTTTATGCTCTGTTCCCGCAGGAAAGTGGAAAGCTTATAATTTCTCCCGCCCGATTCGAGGCACGGGTCCTGCGCGGCGGGCGCATCACCGGAAGAAAAGTATTCGAATCAGAAGAAATAACGGTGCTCGTCAATCCGATTCCGCCGCCACCTGCAGAATTTCCGGATGCAGCATGGCTGCCGGCGAAATCGCTGGAACTCAGCGAAGTCTGGTCACGCGAACCCGACAGGCTTCCGGCCGGAGAACCGATCACGCGACATGTAACCATTACCGCGTTGGGGCAACTATCGACACAGATTCCCGTGATCGATCCGCTTGACGCCGACGGCGTCAAGATTTATCCGGATAAACCGGAACTCCGGGTAGTCGCTGAACCGGCGGGCATACGCGCAACCCGCAAGGATCAATACGCAATGATCGGCGTGCGTGCCGGACTCGTCGAATTACCGGAACTCAAACTTCCGTGGTGGGATATCAATGCGGGCGAGTGGCAGGTCGCAAGTCTGCCAGCGCGCAGCCTGACGATTCTGACATCCGGCGAGGCAGCATTGCCTCCGATCGTCGAGCCAGTAATCGAACTGCCGGTTGAGTCAGAAACGATCACCGTCGAAAGCAGCTTCTGGCGTCGTATCAGCGAAGGTCTCATCGCCCTGTGGTTGCTCACCCTGCTTGTCTGGTGGTGGTCGCGCCGGCCCGAGAAAAAATCGCAAGCGCCAGAACCTCCGCCCATCTACAAACAACAGGCGAAGTTCCTTAAAGCAGCACGCCAGGCTGCACTTGTCGAAGATGGAGCCACGGTCAAAGCCGCATTGCTTAGCTGGGGCAGGCTGCAATGGCCGAACGACTGGCCGCGTAGTATCGGAGATCTGGCAACCCGCGTTTCAGATCCGCTCGCAACCGAGCTCAATACACTTTGTAACTCGAGCTATGGTCCGAACGGAGAGTCCTGGAACGGCAAAGACCTCGCCAAGGCACTGCGTTCATTTGCCGTTAAAGACGGCGAGGAAAAAAGTGCTACAGACGATGAGCTACCGCCGCTGATGCCGGGGTCGCCCGCGTAATCCAGAACCACAATGCAGCTGCGAAAATAAAATTCAGACCAACGTCGA
>Ga0255053_10000017_pt1 | contig 69617 bp, 65 predicted proteins | sample JV7_2_22_MG_FD_188635 | JGI IMG/M metagenome (GOLD analysis project Ga0255053, IMG submission 188635) | Seawater microbial communities from Jervis Inlet, British Columbia, Canada - JV7_2_22 | ecosystem: Environmental > Aquatic > Marine > Inlet | place: Canada: British Columbia | collected... | reverse complement strand
CGCTGAATCCCCAGATGACGAAATTCGGTACGGTTCCACCGAAGGTACGGTCCTCTCCCATGTGTATAGAGTGTGCTAGGTGGGCCAGATCAAGCGAATTACCCGAATCCTGATCAACCGTTCCGGGGTTGTGGCAGGTCACGCAGTATTCGACTGATTTGCGCGGGCCGCCATGCATCGCGAATTCGTAATGACAGCCTTTGCAATTAATGGTATCTGCGATGGCTTTCGTAACGCCCGAACCGGCGCCGCCGTCAGGCACGAAGTCGAAGACCGGATTATCCGGCGCAAGCGGCACTTCGCCTTCGCCATCGAGACGAATCTCGAGGCCGACACGATGGGTAAGATTCGGCTCCCATGGAACTGCAATCGGAGCCGTCACATTGATCACGTCCGTACCGAACGTGTACTGGTACTGACCGGGCGCGACTTCCACATGCGAACCGCCGCTGAATCGGCTATCGGTCGTAGCCTGAATAGACAGATCCAGAAAATCGCTTCCCCCGCCTGGCTGGTTGTTCGCGACGTCTTCGACCTGGTTTACATAGCTCTGCCAGAAAGGCAGCCCTCCGTTGACATCCGGATCGGTATTCGGCACGAGTTTGGCAAAGGTGAACCATACGTAGCCGGAGGCGATGCCGACGGCCGGGTCGCCGTTGTTGTCTGTAACCGTGAAATCCACGACCGGTGGGCTCGTAACAATTACTCCGGTGATAACGGCGGTGAGCTTTCCGAGTGTCGCTATTTCTTCCGGAGTCAGTGCACTGCCGTCACCGATGATGATCTCATCGCTGGGAGGCGGCGGGCCCGGTGGCCCCGGTGGTCCCGGCGGTCCGCCAGCGCCTGGAGGACCGGCCGGACCTGGTGCGCCGTCGCTGCCGCCGCAGCCTGTAAAAAGAAGACCCAAAAGCATTAAAGCTGCAACACGCCCCGTGCAGTTCTTATAGCCTGCCATGATCCGTCACCTTATTTGTTACTGGCGGCACACCCATCATGCCGCCATGCCAGTTCGACACATTCCTGTTCCGGCTTATCTGCCGCATTCGGTTTATTGCCTCCTGGCGGTCTCATTAATTGTCTTGCCTTTCTTTCATACTACCGGGCATCGCCCGACACCCAAATAGCGGCTCACCGTGGCTGCATTCGTGGAAGTACGTATGCAATTTCGGCGCGATTCTTGACACATAAAACAGGCCAGCACCGGGGCTGCTGAAGGGCAGCCACGGTCCATATGCCTGTGTTGGTCTCCTGAGGGCGCTTCTTATTTTGCCCATAAGATACGAGAAGATGCCGGCTTTGGCTACTGTCGGCTTATGCCCTGACACAAGAAAGGCCGGGAGATCTCTCCCGGCCAGTCGTTGGTATCGTCTGCTTTTTGTTGAAAGGTGAGGTGGGCCCGAAAGCCCACCTCGTACTACTCGTTTACTCGAACAGGCTCATGATCTTGTCGATGATGCCGAACAGGATCTCGTCATCTACCTCAGGGGAGGTGTTGTCAGAATCGTTCTCGACAAGGGTGCCACCTGCCTCGGTATGCGCGTTGAACGCAGCGAGGTCACCGGCCAGATCCCTGTTGATCAGGCGAGCCCTGTGACATCCGCCACAGGCCCTCGAAGCAGGACCAACCACGTACTCGGGTACCGTGCCGATGTTCCTCTTGTCCTTCAGGATGGCTATGGTACTCGGGATGTTGGTATTGGTTGTGGGGTCCGGGTCGACCATCTCATACCAGGTATTGACATCTTGGGCTGCCGACAACAAGCCAGGTATCGACTTGGTCTGATCCGGCACGTTGTAGGTACCCGGCTTGTGGCAGGCCTCACAGTTCCTGGCGGTGAAGTTCGGGAACACGTGCTGGATGTGCTGGTCGTAGCGCTTCGCGAGCACCGGATCGAAGTCCTCACCATGAGCAGGGTCGCCCGGTTCGGCATCGTCGTGGAACGTATCGTCGACATCGAAGTCCTGGAACGTGTGGATCGCGTGGACGTAGTTCTCGACCGAGCGCGACGCCATTTCCACGTGGCTGCCAGCATAGGTCGGATTGTGGCAGTTCTTGCAGGCCATGATATCGCCACCCCTGCCCCTGCCGGTATGCCAGGTTACGGCGAGCTGGTCGTGGCATTTTTCGCACTTGGTTTCGTCGACGGTCGCGCTGGTTCCCTTGAAGTAATTGTCGACAAACGCGGCGGCGCCCAGGTCAGCGGTCCGGGTGACCGCGTTGAGATTGGCTGGGATGACGAAGGGCGCAGCCGGGTTCGTGGTAGCGCTGTCTCGGTACGTCCTGCCAATGTCCACGTCCAGCCGCGGCGCCAGGGTAATTTGCACATTCTTGATGGTGCCGTCGGCGATCAGGTCCGGAATAAAACCGCCGTCCCCATCGATCCAGGCCGCCATGTCGACGGTCAGCTCCCAGCTACCCGGCGCGAGTTCCACCAAGCTCGGGAACAAGGGTGGAGCCGCGACAGATCCGCTGAACTCGTACCTGTTCCTGTTCGTATCTCTGGTGTGTGACGGAACGATGAAGTGCTTGCTGTCCCAACCGTAGAACGAGACGTACACATGGACGTCCAGGCTACCGGCTACCGCATTGACAATGGCCGATTCGTCGGCTCTGTACGCGATCGTCAGTTCATTGCTAAGCAGATCCACCGAGATGTCATCGATCGAGGCGGTGAAGAGGTCGCGATACTTCACTCCGGCGGCGTTGTACATGCGGACGTCGTAGCCGGTATGAAGCTGGTTGAACTCAGGAGCGTTTGGCAGGACTCCATGGCATACCTGGCAATCGGAGTTGATGTCATGGACAGCCTCGACACCAATCTTCGTCCACAAGTACATCAATGGTGGCGCCCTTTCAGCCTGGCGGTAGTCCCCTCGCGCTACAGTACCCGCGGCCGCTGGCCACGCCTCGAGGCCCTCCACCGGGTGACAACTCTTGCAAGTTTCCGGCTTGAAATTGCTGTTGTCCAGGACCAGGTCGAGCTTGCTCAAGCCACCCTCCGTCAATCCGTTGTGGCACGTGGAGCAGTTTGCCATGGACCTCGGATACGGGAATTCCATGGCGTGCGCCATGTGCACGTCGTTCATGAGTCTGGCTTTGTAGGCGTACTTGGCTTCTACGGTCGCTGTCGGGAGGCCAAAGGTCGCCCAGTTCGCCGGATCATCGACCATGTACTGCCAGTCTTCATGACCACCGTTGCGATCGTCGTAATGGCAGGACTTGCACGAGGCAAAGTCGGCCAAACCGGCCACTTCGGGAGACCGGTAGCCGTGCTTCAGGTAGGGCACGCCGTGGCAGTTCTCACAGCCTGACACATTGGCTAGAGACTCGTAGGAATTGGGATCAGCGGCGGCGGCGGTGCCGAAGGCCAGGGCCGCGTTGGCCACGTCGTCATACAGGTGGACGTGAGTGCCCTCCGGAAGTTCGGAAGTCGCGCCCTCATGGTGAAACAGTGCACCCTGAGCAATATAGCCGTAAACCTGAGAACCGTCGAAAGGCGGCGTTGGTGCCTCGGGCGCAAAGGGAACGGCGGTCTGTACCAGTACGTAGTCGCCCGCGGCTGCGCCCGGCACGACATTGGTCTCTCGCAGCCTTGTGTTGCCGTTCAGGTACTGCCTCGTCGCGCTGTCATACTGGACCGCATAAAACCTCTTCTGGTCCATTGACGGCAGTCCGGCCGTATCGATGAACGGTACGCCATTCTTCGTAATGCTGAAGTCCAGGGTGACGGTAAAGGTGCCGGCGCCGTCAGGGACGCTGGCTACGCTGTTGAGCGTCAACGCGATAGCGCTTGGATCCACGTACTTGTCATAAACCGACTGGTGCTCGCCAACTCCGACGTCGCCGTGACAGGTGGCGCAAGCTTCAGGTTTGGCCGCATCGATGGCCGCTGTAACCGGATCGGGGACCGGTGCCGGAGGACCTGCCGGTCCTGGTGGTCCGTCTGAGCCTGTGGGTCCGGCAGGACCCGCAGCGCCGTCACTGCCGTCACAAGCGGCAAAGAAAAAACTAATTACAAGGAGTACGAACAGACGTCCCCATAGTCCTATATTGCTAGCCATGATAATTCACCTTGAATTGCGCTCCGCGGCACGACAGAAGTTGTGCCCGGTTGATGTGTGGTGGGAGCGGATAAACGAATGCCGGTGTTGAAATCTATGCAGATTTACCGGCCAAGCTTTCATGTTGATTTTTCTTCCTCTTATAGCAAGCACACTGTAGTGACGAATGCGCTCATCTGACATCGGTAGAATTACTAGGTATTCATGGTGCGAATACGTACTGTCCTCAGACCGCTCTCACATTAAGCTCGGGTTGCAGCGATGATCCCCGAGGTATTGCGTGTTCATAGATATTCGACGGGGACGTCGATTGTGAGATCCGGTTTCACAAGACCCCAAAAATAAATCTTCGAAATAGCCGCCGACAATTCTTCGCAGTTGCTTATGTTCACTACCGGGAATCAGCTCAGGCGCTAGGCAAGTCTACGTATTGACTCGGCACCTCTGAAATCTACGATACATATGGGGTTATCGGTGGCCGACGGCCGCCCGAAATAGGAGTTCAAGACGTGCGAAAATTTCTTGCGATGGCCGGCATCTGCGGCCTGATTGTTTTCAGTGGCCCGGCTTTGGGCGACGCTTCCCAACATACTCCGATGTGCATCGGCTGCCATGGGGCGGACGGTATCGGCGTGATGCCAGACGTTCCCATCATCGCGGGCATCAAGGCGGAGGTGCAGGAAAATGCCCTGCGCGCGTATCAGGACGGAGGACGCAAATGCGCGCCGCCGGATGTGATGTGCCAGATTATGTCCTCGCTGACCGAAGATGACATCACCGAGCTGGCGGTACTGTTTGCGGAGATGCCCTACAAGCCGGCAGGGGAGGAGTTCGATGCCGCCCTGGCCGCCAAGGGTGAAGAGATCAACGAGGTGAACTGCGGCTTCTGCCATGGTACTCAGGAACCGGGTGACCCCGGGTCGAGCATCGTGCACGGCCAGAGGATCGCCTATCTGCGTTACGTCATGCAGCAATATGCAGCAGGCGAGCGGGAGCAGCCACCGCCCATGGAAGCCGCAGTCAAATCGCTGACGCCCGAGCAGATCGAAGCGATAGTCAATTACTACGCCAGCTACCGAGTGGGATCCGAGTAGGTATCGTCAAAGGTCTCTTTTTGAGATCGCCGGGATGTAATGCAAAAGAACGAAATCCAGACTGTGGACTGGATTCATGACGAGCAGCAAACCGATTGCGGAGTATTTCGGAATAGTAAGGTGCGGGTGTGGTTTTCCACTATGCCACGGAGCATTGGCGGTCGATATGATTTGACCAATGTTTGCGTGATCGGCGAGAAGAGCCGTAACGTTTCAAATCTCCAGGCACGTTCTCTTCGAATAATGCGTGGATTGCGCCGGCAACGAATAGCAACATAGGTGTTGTCAGGATGCCCGCACATATATTTCGATTGCTGCTACTCCTCGCTACATTCCTGATCCTGGCAGTTCTTGCCAGGAATTATGTACTCGACCCGTCCTATTATCAGTTCGGCGATTATCGGGGCGACGCCGTAGTCGAAATGGCAGCCAATCCCGCGCCGAGTTTCAGGGGGCCGGATTACTGTCAGGCTTGCCACTCCCAGCGGCACGCTCAGTGGACAGCGGGCGCACACCAGGGCGTGAAATGCGAGGTGTGTCATGGCGCGGCCCGCGAACATCCCGTCGATGGCACGATGCCGAAACCCGCCGACACGATCAAGCTTTGCACCGTCTGTCACGAGGCGATGCCGGGGAGACCCGCGGCGCAACCGCAGATCGTTATCGAGGAGCACCCCGTACCGCATGACGGGCCGATTCAGTGCCTGACCTGTCACAACCCGCATTCACCGAAGCTCGGTGGGCCTGAAGGGCCTGTGGCTCCGGTAGTAGAGACTCCTGCGACTGCCGTAACCGTTGCTCCGGTGCTGATGTCGCCACGGCTCGTTTCGCTGACTACGCCATGTACACCCTGCCACGGCGCCGATGGCCGCAATGCGGCAATGTCTGCCGCACTGGCAGGAAGCGACCGCGCTTTGCTTGTCCGGAAACTGCAGGAGTATCGATCCGGCGCGTTGGAGCATGCGGTGATGAACGCCGTCACAAAATCGCTGAGCGATGATGATATCGCAGACCTCGCTGAACACTATGCGAGCCTGCCAGGAGGATAATGTCAGTGACCCAGGATTCGAAAAAAGACAAGATCGGACGTCGCGATTTTCTGCGCGTCAGTGCCAAAGCTCTCGCCGGCGCAGTGGGAGGTGGTGCCGTGTTCGCCGAGAGCGTAGCGCAGAATGAACATACTGATGGTACCAAGGCTTCGACATCGTTCCCGACCGAGGACTATGACTGGACGGAGCATCGCTGGGCATACGGTATAGATGCAACGCGATGCATCGGCTGTCTTCGCTGCGTCGAGGCATGCAAGACTGAAAACGGCGTCAAAAAGGATGCTCACCACTTCCGCACCTGGGTAGAACGATATGTCTACGTGGAGGGCGAGGAGAGGGCGCGCGTGGACAGCCACCATGATCCGCAGAATATCGCCGCTTCGGGATCCGAGGGCGAATATCGTTTCGATAACCGCTACAAGGACGAAAAAGTCACCAAAGCCTTCTTCGTGCCGAAGATGTGTAATCAGTGCCAGCATCCTTCCTGCGTTCAGGTGTGTCCGGTCGGGGCGACCTTCAGGACCGAGGATGGAGTCGTACTGATCGATAAGGAATATTGCATAGGCTGCGAGTACTGCGTGCAGGCATGCCCCTATGGTGCTCGGTTCTTTGATGAAGAAACGCGGACTTCCGACAAATGTACCTGGTGCTATCACCGCATAACCAAAGGACTGTTACCGGCCTGCGTTGAAGTCTGCCCTGTCGAGGCACGTATCTTCGGAGACTTGAACGATCCGTCGAGTCCCGTCAGCAAGTTCATTCACGAGAACCGGGTTCATGTACTGAAGCCCGAGACCGGCAACGCGCCGACCTGCTTCTACGTCGGCCTCGACAAAGAGGTGTCATGATGGAAATGCTGGTCACCGCACCTTATACGGGCTACGTCTATCCGAACGAGACGATCATACCGTGGACCCTGCTGATCGCGATTTACCCGTATCTGACAGGTCTCGTCGCGGGGGCATTTACGGTATCCAGCATGTATCACGCATTTGGCGTGGAACGTTTCAAGCCGGTCGCCAGATTCGCACTTCTCACGTCTCTGGCCTGCATGTTATTTGTGCCCCTGCCGCTGATACTGCATCTCGGACATCCGGAACGGGCCATGAACGCAATGATCACGCCCCACCTGTCGTCCGCCTTTGCCATGTTCGGTTTTTTTGCGGCCTTTTATGTAATCTTGCTGATGCTCGAGTGTTGGTTCGTTTTTCGCGTTGATAATGTGGCACGAGCGAACAGCTCGACGGGACTGCTGCGAACTTTTTATCGTGCAATCACGCTATGGTCGGACGACGTTTCTGTCAAGGCGCGTGAATACGACCGAAAATGGCTGATGGCGCTGGCCATCATCGGCATTCCCGGCGCGCACGGATTGCACGGCTACGTGGGGTTTGTTTACGGCTCACTGAAATCCCGCGAATGGTGGGGGTCGGACTTGATGCCGGTCATATTCATATTCTCCGCCGTCATCTCGGGCATGGCTTTGTGCATCGTGCTCTACATAATCGCCGCGAAAGTTCGTCGCATCAAAATTGATTTCGCCTGCCTGAAAGGCATGGCCTACGTGCTATGGGGATTCATGATGTTCGCCCTGCTGCTGGAGGCACTGGCATTCGCCAACCTTGTCTACAAGGGCAAGGAAGGCATCGACGTCATCATAGAGTATGTGAGTGGACCTCTCTTCGTGCGATACTTCGTCGTGCAGTTCGGCTTCGGCGCGCTGCTGCCTATCATGATCATCGGTGGGATGATTGCCCGGGATACGCGGGGCAGGGCGTTTATCATCGGACTTACGATCAGTTCGCTGCTGGTTCTCATGAGCGTCTTCATGATGCGCTGGAACGTCGTCATCGGCGGCCAAGAAATCTCCAAGACGATGAAGGGGCTGTTGACTTACATACCGCCACTGTACGGGCGGCAGGGCATCCTCGCAGGCACTGCGGTAATGATAGCGCCATTATTACTGCTCTGGTTGTTGACACGCCTCTTTCCGCCGTGGCGCGATATGTCACCGGAAGAACCGAAATGAAAATCACCATCCGCATTTTCTCCGATTCGATCAGTCTGATTTTATTGTCGGGGCCGGTCTGGGCAGTCGATGTAGAACCTCCGGCACCCGTACTGGAATGGTCGTTTTATGTGCTATTGATTTTTGCCGGCTGTGTGGCCGCTTTCGTATTCTTCAAGACAAGTAACAAAAGGAAGAGGGCGCCACTGTCGAACATGCTCGATGAAGGGCGTCGCCCGATCAACTCTGTGCACCCCGATTCCACTGTCACCGAAGCTGTTCGTTTGATGCACGATGAGAATATTGGGGCACTGCTTATCATGGAAAATGACAATCTCATCGGTATTTTTACCGAGAGGGACGCATTGACCAATGTGCTCGCGGCGGGTATCGATCCGAATACCACAAAAGTATCCGCGGTAATGACGGAGAATCCTTTTTGTGTCGATCCCTCGATAAGCATAGAAGAAGCCATGGGTATCGTTACCCACCACAAAATTCGACACCTGCCAATAGTCCACGATGGAAAGCTGGTCGGGGTCGTCTCCAGCGGTGACCTCACTCACTGGCTGGTACAGGATCGGGAGGGCGAGATTCGGGAACTGGTCGACGTCGCAGCCCACACACGACCGCGCTAGTACACTTTCCCGCAAGACATTGCTCGAAATGCGGCCTGGCAAGCAAATGCGTATAATCCGCCAGCCCTGATCCAGACCGCTCACTGACCCAAGGAACTCAGATCGATATGAAAACCATTGTGTGGATTCTTGTGGTTGCCGTCCCCGTTCTCACGGGCGGCGCGATAGCGACCTCAGTCGCAAATGCGCAATCGCAGAACGACCTGGATCGATCTTTACTTTTGCCATCGAACGCGGATATCGCAGAGGGCAAGATTCTGGCCAAGGATGCTTGCAGCAGCTGCCACAGCCTGGATGGTGTCAGCCTCGATCCAACGCTGGCGCACCTGGCCGGGCAGCATGTCGTTTACCTTTACGAGGAGCTGAACGCTTACAAAAATGGCGATCGAGAGGACGAGTCGATGAGAAAAGCCGTCGCGTTCCTGAGCGATGACGCGCTGCGAAAGGTCTCGATATATTATTCCAGTCTGGTGCCGCCAAGCGCCGCTGTGCGCCCCACCGCATCGGATGGCGCGCAGAGCGAGCCCGATCCCGCTGCCGACGATCCCGTGCAACTGGGAGAGGCAGCCGCCGCTTCGTGTGCAGGCTGTCACGGCGCCGGCGGCAACAGCCAGGTTCCGGGCATGCCTAATCTGACGGCGCAAGCTCCCGAGTACTTCGTTTCCACCATAGCGGCCTATCAGGGTGGTGGCCGGCCGGGCAACATGATGACTGGCCTGGTCGTTTCAATGGACGAAGAGTCCATACAAAATATGGCACTGTATTATGCCCTGCAGGAGCCGCGCCGCACGGCAATGGCTGGCAGCGGTGACGTAGAAGCCGGGCGTACGGCTGCAGAAGCTTGCGCGAGTTGTCACGGTGCCGATGGCAATGTGACCGCAGCCGACATGCCGACGCTCGCGGGACAGGACGCACGTTATTTGGCCACCGCGTTGAAGGCGTACGCAGGGGGTCAGCGTGATCATGCACAGATGGTGACGGCAACTGCCGAACTCAGCGACGCTGACATCGAATCCCTGGCGACCTTCTATGCTCAGCAGGAGCCGATCGGCCGCAAGGTTCACAGACCGCCAACCATTGCCGAGTGGATAGAGCGTTGTGATCGCTGCCATGGAGTCGGGGGCAACAGCACGAACCCCCGCTACCCGTCACTGGCGAGTCAAAACGAACGCTACCTCGCCAGAGTGATTGAGACTTACGCAAGCGGCGGCCGACATAATTCCACGATGAGTGCGATGTCACAGCCATTGCGTCCAGCGGACATAGAGGCGCTGGCGGCGCATTATGCTTCCCAACCGCGCAAGTCGATATTATACGTCGAACTGCCCTGCACACCCGCCACCGAACAGTGAGCTCAGACGCGATGAACGAAGAGCCGATTCCCCAGAAATACGCACAGCCGATTCACCATCTGTATCTGCATTTTCAGGAGCTGCCGATAAGCCGGCGCGTCCTCTACACGGGCGTGCTGCTGGTGCTCGGCATGGGCTACCTATTTGGCCTGATATACCTGTATGCCTCCGACTCCGGCCGAGACGGTGTAGCAGGGTTGTCGGTTCAGGACATCGTCATCTCGTATAGCGGAACGACCGAAGGCACGCGGCTGGAATCGGCACTGCGAGGACCGATGAGCAACATGCTCGGCCAGGCGGACCTGGTCACTACGCTCAGCTGGCTGCAGGCTGGCGCCGATCGCAGGGTCTATGAAGCGCAGATACGACCGATCCTCGAAAAGAATTGCATCGCTTGTCACGACGGCAGCAACCCGCATCTGGACAATCTGGACGGCTTCGACAACCTGAAGCCAGTCGTCGAGATGGACACAGGCACCGACGTGTTTACGCTGGTGCGCGTATCGCATATCCATCTGTTTGGCCTGACATTTATTTTCTTCCTGATGGGCCTGATTTTCAGCCACGCGTTCCTTCGCCCCTTGTGGTTAAAATCCCTCATCATGGGGCTGCCGTTCGCATGCATCGTGAGCGACGTGAGTTCCTGGTATTTCACCAAGCTGTTTAGCGGCTTCGCCTGGGTGGTGTTGGTCAGCGGCGCGCTGATGGGACTGTCCTTTGCGACCATGTGGGTCGTATCGATGTGGCAGATCTGGTTTTATAAAGTTCCCGCCTGGGTATCTCAGAGAGAATCCAGCGGCCAACGACGGATCGGGTGATCTGGGCATCACCTCGACAGTCGAAATGACTGTCTGGACCGTCGCTGTCCCTGATATCGCTTGTTATTGTTTTTACGCCCGTCTGCTACCGACCGGCGTCGCCACTACCTTCTGGTAGAGACCGCCGAAAAACGATTCTTTGTGCCAGCGGAATTCTTCCGGCTTACTGGCAAAATCGCGAATATCCCTGCGCCACAAGCTTTTCGCAAATGGCTCGAGCGTCTCGAAGACAAGGCTCATCACAGGCTTCAGGGGATTGGCCCAGTGCGGCTTGTGGTAGTCGATGAAGACGACATTGCCGTCGGGACCGATGTTATTCAGTGCGATATCGACGAGACCGTGTTTATAATCATCCGGCACTTCGTGCATCAGGAAATAACAGCACACCGTATCGTACTCGCCGTCGCCAAGATCAAGTACATCGAGCTGCTGTACCGAGGCGAATGGATAGTCACGCATTTTTTCGGCGCATTTGTCGACTTGCGCCTTGGAAACATCGACAATTTTCAGGCTGCCCTCTTCGCCGATGTGCCGTGCGAGTACTGGAGAGAAATCACCATAAACGCAGGCAGTCTGCAACACGGTGCTGCCTGGTTCGATCTCGGCAAGTACCTTGCGCCGGAGATTGCGATGCTGATACCAGAGTATTGTTGCGACAACCAGTTCGCGATCGAGCAATTGAACGCTACGGGGATTCAGATAGGCCCAGGTATATATTTCACTCAGGTAACGGGGGATGGCCGGACCGGCGTCACGCAGAGGCATCGCCCGGTCATTGCTGATCGGCAGTGTCTCGGCCGCCACATTCGGACCGAATGCTTCGGCCCGCTCGCTCCGTGATACTTCGTAGTCCATTCTCTGATTCCTTGATTACGTATCTTTTCCACGGTGCGGGTCGTTCCCGCTGACCCTGAATTAATGAGTGTTATCTCGCCGGTCGGTTTGCATAACTGGACGCGACGGTCTCTATTAACGTATCGCTATAGGGCAAAGTCATCTTGTGCATCATGGAGCTTTCGCGCCTGTCATCCCGGTATGCCCGCAAAGCCCTCGCCAGATATTCTCGATCCTGGCCGTTGATTTTCGGAATCGCCATTGCGGCATTGTCGATCTCGCTGCCGTGACAACGATCGCATTTATCGATCAGTTTCTCCGCGGACATCTGCCCGTCTTCCGCTGCTCTGGATTCCTGTACCGCATAAAATGCGGCGATGTTCTCGATTGCTTCATCATTGCTGTCGGCCAGCATGACATCGTGGTGGCGGGTGTGATCCCGATAGGCCTTGGTTGCGATGACAAGGTACAGCGCATCCTGTCCGGCCAGGCTCGGTGTCGCCGCATCATGACTAACCCCGTGTGCGCCGTGGCAACCGCCGCACTGGGCGCTCAGCGGCTCGCCGGCCTCGGCATCACCGACAGCCGGTGCCTCACGCTTTGCCGGAGTCTGGGACGCAAAATACAGCGCCATATTCTGCACATCAATCTTGCTGAGACCACGCAAGGTGTGCTCCATCGTTGGAATATCCCGCAAACTGGTCAAATAGGCCCGTACGGCGGCGGCAAAGTACAGGGGTTGTTGGCCAGCCAGACTGGGTGTGCCGGGGATCTGGCTGTTGCCATCTTCGCCATGACAGGCACTGCAGGCTTTGGCGGCTGCTGCGCCCTGCTGATATGGCGACAACAGGCTCTCCGCGGCCTCTGTTCGGGTCGTATCCTCGACGGGTGGCAGGCTGGCGTAGTAGGCAGCCACATCTCGGATCTCCGCAGCACTCATATGTTCCGTCATATCCTTCAGCGCGGCGTGAAACCGTTCGCCATTTCTGTAGGCACGTAATGAGTCGAGCAGATACTTGTCCAGCTGCGCCGCCAGATGCGGGATTCCCGGAGCAGCCCCGCGGCCTTGCAGATCGTGACATCCCGCGCAGTTAGCCTCCGCCAGCGATTTACCAGCGACGAGGTCTGCCGCCGGCTCGGTTGGCTCTGCTGATCTATCTGTGCAACCCAACAACAGGACTGGAATGACTAGTATTAACAGAAAATATCGCATAGCTATCTCGGAGATTAAAACATATGTGCCATGAACCCGGACAGAACCAGAACCAGTAGAGACAAGCCAATGATAATCAAAGTCGCGCCCAGTATCTTGGAGTAGCGCGTCATCGGCGCTGAGGGAGCATCGACAAGGTACTGCTCGAGGCGTCCTTCCTGAAGTAAACGCCTGTACTCCAGCGGGTGCTCCCGCCTGAACTCTTCCAATGTAACAGCGCCGGTGAACATGACGATATCCTGCGGGAACTTGTCCGGTCTGAAGTGGCAATTGAAGAAGTGCACCGTGAACAGGAAAACCGCAGCCAGAAAGGCCTCTTCACCGTGAACTATTGTTCCTACATTGAACACCCACCCGGGAAAAACCGAGGCCGTCGCCGCCGGGAACCATAGCATTGCTCCGCTGACGCCGATGATGAACATACCCCAGAACGGTGCCCAGTAATCGAACTTCTCATAGTATGTCCAGCGATCGAAGCGCGGCCGCGGCCCTTTGCCGAAGAACCACCTGAACATTCCTGCAGCATCTTTGAAATCTTGCCAGTTCGGCATCAGGGAATCCGGACCGAACCATTTGAATGTCTTCCAGTTTCGACCGATGAGAATGGCGAAGTAGATCAAATGGCCAAAGAACACGATCATGAACCCTATTGCGCCGATCCGGTGCAGGATGGCCGCTGATTTCGGCCCGCCGAGCAGCGTGATAACTGCCGGCGCCCAGAAGCTGTCTGCATAGAGTACGGTAGTGCCCGTTATGACCAACAGCATGATGGAGAGTGCGCCGATGAGGTGGGCCAGTCGCCACATTCCTGAAAAACGCATGAAGTATTTGCCGTCTTCCTGGGGCAGCTCATCCGTCTGGACATACAGCTTGTTCTTTCCTTCCTTGCGATCCCTGTACTCCCGATAGAACCACAGCGCGGCGTGTGTCCAGAAGAAAATGAAAACACCCGCGAGCAGACTGATCATTAATTTCGAGGCAATCCACATGCGGGGATAGCGATCGAAGTCATGCGTGTTGCCGTGCGGCTGAAAAGAGACATATCCTGCGGTCGCATCCGGATGGCAGTTCGCACAGGTTTCGAGGCGGTTGTTGACGTGCATGATCGACGCTTCGTCAGTCAGTCTCTTAATCTCGTGATGACCATGACACTCGTGGCATTTTGCGGTGTGTGTATAGCCCAGAGTGCTTACCTGGCCGTGATAAGTACCCAGATACGACTCCAGCTCTTCCGCATGGCAATTGCCGCAATTCCCCGTAATGGCAAGTCTGGTCGAAGGAACACTTGGAGACTCGATGTCGTGCGTGGTATGACAGTCAATACAAACGGCGGCATTTGCATTGCCGTTCACCGAGACTTCCTGCCCGTGAACAGACGTGAGGTATGTGTTCTTTATCTCCGAATGGCACTGCCCACATATATCTGGAATCTCGAGCCGCGACTGCGATCCAATCTGGCTGTCGATCGGAGAGATGTAATGGGCGTCATGACAGTTGTAACAGGTCGCATTAGTCCTCGACTGGTCTTCCCTGTTGGGGCGCGCGTGAACTGAACTCATGTAACTGTCGATCTGCTCCACGACCTCGCCCAATCTTGCCAGTTCTTCAGTTCGCTCTTCTTCCTGAGCGGCTTGCCAGAGATCCTCGTGGCACTGAACGCATCCGACTTTTCTGTCTACACCTTTGCGGTGAGGAATCTTGGTGATGTCTTTGTGGCACTCCACACAAGAGCGCTTGCCGTGCACGCTCTGTTCGAAGTCAGCGGGGGACACATAAAGCTGGCGCTTCTCGCCATTAGCCATGGGCACGGCGAGGCTTTCCATTCTGTGACAAGCCAGGCAGCTGGCATTGGCCGGGCCGTTATCCTGGGCCATCGCAGTATTGGAGAGAGAGCCCTGTAGCGCCGTCAGAATCAGCATGCTCGAGAGGACGCACGCCAGAGATCTCGTATTAGCCATGCGAAAACCTTTCACGTCGAGTGTCATTCGAGATGGGAGATGTCGGCAGCAGTGTGGGTGAAAGACCGATATATTTGCCCAACAGATTCTTGTAGTACGACTGCCGATGTAAGTCGAGCGACCAGAATTTCATCACAAAAGCTTCTTTTTTGACGCTTCAAACGTACCGGGGAAGCAACCGGGCCGGCATTCGTAGTACTACTATACGATCGTCGTGCTTATACGTACTCTCTGCAAATCTCACTTACGGCATGATCATTAGTAGTGCCTCAGGGATCTTGGAGACAAAGCAGTGAATAAGAATATATGCCTCGCTTCAGTGCTCACTCTCACTCTGCTTGCGCTCGGACCTCGCCCGACACCGGCGCAGGCTGTATCCGAGGAACAACTGACAATGGTCGCCGAGAACATGCACGAACAATTGACCAGAATCGGCACGATCAAATCCGCCATCATCGCCGGCAAGCTGGAGGACGCCCGCGAACCTGCACTCTGGCTGGCAGACAGCGAAACGGTTGCAGGATTGCCAGCAAACTTCGAGCCGTTTATTGCGCAGATGAAAGCCTACGCGCGACACGTAATCATGGCAGAGGACCTTGTATCCGCCGCCGAGTCGGTGAGCAAGATGGCGAAGACCTGTGGCAACTGTCACTCTGTCAATGGAGTTGATCTGGAATTCGGTTACGACCGATTGCCTCGCGAGGACGTCGAGGATGTCGTTACGCACATGCAGCGTCATCAGTGGGCGGCAGATCGACTGTGGGATGGACTCATTGGCCCGTCGGATAATGCCTGGAACAGGGGAGTGGACATGCTGATCGATGTGCCGCTGGCGTCCGAGGACGTGACAACTGCCTCTGAGCATTACCCGAAATTGAGCGGTATCACTCGACGTATTCATGCGCTTGGCGGTATCGGCACCGAGACGGTTACGCCCGAGGCACGAAGTGAACTATTCGGTGAAGTTCTCGGCCTGTGTGCCGGTTGCCACACTCTATTGGGTCGCGGCCCGTCGAATTAAGGGCAAATCCGCCTTCGCCTATAAAAAATCTCAGATAGCGCCCCAGATAATTCCAGCGACAAGTAAAAATCCGGAGAGCAGGTGCAGCTGTATCGTTGCCTTGCTGGCTCTGACGAGTTCCCTGTCGAGGTAATGCCTGAACACCATGCCGGTTGCGTAGGCAGCAAGTGGCAGACCGAGAAGCATGGCGAGGGTGCCGATGGGCAGGAAATTAGTCAGCGCGAGGGCGATCGCACTTATGAAAGCAATGACAAGCAACAGTGCGTAAACCCAGCGCGCAGTGCGTTTTCCAACCGTGACCAGAAGATGATTTTTGCCGGTCATGGCGTCGGATTCCATGTCCGGGAACTGATTCACCCAAAGGATGGCAACAGCCAGCAGGCCGATTGGCAGTCCAATCAGGTATGCGCCGGCGTCGGCACGTCCCATCAACGCATAGACTGTGCCGGCCGTAAGCAAGGGACCGAAAGCAAACAGGATGCTGAGTTCACCGAGCCCGCGGCGTGCCGAGAGTCGCAGTGGCGGCGCCGTGTAAAAGTAGGCGAGGCCTGCGCCGGCAGCACCGAAAGCCAGGATTCCGGGACTCCTGACGAGCAGTACGGGCAGGGCGGCGAGCGCGCCGAGGGCTAGTGTCATGACGGCCAGTCGCAGCAAAGCCCGCTCCGTAATGAGCCCAAGTTCAATCGAACGACTACCACCTGTGTAAGGCACGAAATAATCGGCGTTGGCCTGGTCGGTGCCGCTGGTCCAGTCAAAATAGTCATTGAATGTGTTGGCTGACACTTGCAGGCACAGGGCACCCATCAATGACGATACGGCCAGCCCCCACGGAAAAGTTTCGGTGCCCATCCGCGACAGGGCCCAGGCCGATGCGATCAATACAGGTGCCAGCGTAGCCGTGAGAAACGGTGCTCGCGTCACGATCATCCATGCCATCAGCCGGGTTGCCCAGCCAATGTGGGGCATGACTTCATCCGCGCGAACATCGGGCAGCGCGGTCGTCATGCCGCAATAACCGATGAGCTGTTTGCGGCCTTCGAGGCGCTTGAAAGTGGGCGTAATACGGATCTGAGCGGCGAACGAGGTTCCGTCTTTGCGCAGAAAAGCAGTTTTCGTCGAGAATTCACCTTCGCTGCGAGCGGCCTGCAGCCAGTTGTTCATATGCCCGAGGACGATCAATCCCGGAGAGAAAAGCGATACGCGCTTTAGCCCGATCACCTCATCCGGCGCATAACCGAAAAGCGCATGTGCGCCTTCATTGTATGTCTCGATGCGACCTTCCACGTCACAGGTGATGATGCTGCGAGCCGCGCTGTCCTGCATGTTTTCGCCCCCTGACTGAAAACCCTATTCAAGTATAAAGTCTCGTACACGCCTATAAGCGCAAACGACCGACAGGTATAGGGAATAACGGCTATACCGAGTAGCCCCTTGTACGCAGACTGAGCGCCTAGCGCCGAAGAGCTTCAAGTCCTTTTCGACAGAGGATGGCAGCTGCCACCAGAATCAGCAGCATCATAGGCGAGTGATGCAGGCTCAGAAACTGATGGGCCATCTCACCTGTCAGGCCCGTACCGCCGGGCAGCGTGTGCGCTGCGGCGACGCCTGCGGATCCGACGAAAAGGCTTAAGCCTGTTATTAGTCGCATGTTATTCCTCATTTCCTAAAGGATTTTGACATTGACGAGTTCCTTCCCATCCGGGTCGGTGACATGCACGGCACAGGCGATGCAGGGATCGAAGCTGTGGATCGTACGCAGGATTTCCACAGGCTGACTCGGGTCATGCATTTGATGACCAGCCAGCGCGGCTTCGTACGGCCCCGGCTGACCGGAGGCATCCCGCGGTCCGGCATTCCACGTGCTTGGCACCACCGCCTGGTAATTTGCGATCTTGCCATTTTCGATAACGATCCAGTGCGCCAGTCCGCCACGTGGCGCTTCGGTGAAGCCGACGCCCTGAGCCTGTTTCGGCCACGAGGACGGTTCCCAAAGCACTTCATTGAATGTGCGCGTGTCGCCTGCCTTGATGTTGTCGACCAGGTTGTCGTACCAGGTCTGCATGCTGTCCGCGACCACCTTGGTTTCGAGTGTTCTTGCAGCGGTCCTGCCGAGCGTCGAGAAGAGCGCCTCGACAGGAACATCGAGCGTCTTCAAGGTGTAATTAACCAGTTCCTGTGTCGGTTCATGGCCGGATGCATAAAGCACCAATACACGCGCCAGCGGGCCGACTTCCATGACATTGCCTTTCCAGCGCGGTGACTTGAGCCACGAGTAACTGTTTTCGACGTCGAGGTGCTCATACGGGGGCGTCGGGCCATCGTACTTCAGCGCCGTCTCCCCTTCGTAAGGATGCAGGCCAGCCGACTTGCCGTCTTCGTAGTCATACCATGAGTGCGCGATGTACTCTTTCACCTGATCCGCAGCATCCAGATCGACTTCATGAATCGTTGACAGGTCGCGCCCCAGGATGGCGCCACGCGGGAACAGGAACGTGGACGTGTCGTTAGTGCCACGCTCCGGAAAATCGCCGTACGACAGGAAGTTTCCAACACCCTCTCCCTGGGCACCCCAGTCCTTGTAAAAGCTGGCGATCGCCAGCGTATCGGGGACATAAACCTGATCCACGAACTCACGCATCTGCGTGATGATGTTTTGCACGGTCGAAAGCCGGGCGGAGTTGATTGCCGAATCCGAGTTGAGATCGATAGGGCAGGGCACGCCACCAACCAGAAAGTTCGGGTGCGGGCTTTTGCCGCCGAAAATAGTGTGTAATTTGGCGACGTCGCGTTGCCAACTCAGCGCCTCAAGATAATGTGCCACCGCCATCAGGTTGGCTTCCGGCGGCAGCTTGTAAGCCGGGTGTCCCCAATATGCCTTGGCAAAAATACCGAGTTGCCCGGCTTCGACAAATGTCTTCACTCTTGCCTGCATATCGGCGAAGTAACCGGGAGAACTCTTCGGGTAGTTGCTGATGCTTTGTGCCAGGGTTGATGTAGCCTGTGGATCCGCATTCAACGCGGAGACGACGTCCACCCAGTCCAGGGCATGCAAATGGTAGAAATGCATGACATGGTCATGTACGTATTGTGCGCCGATCATCAGATTTCGTATGAGCTGCGCATTTTTCGGGATTTCATATTTCAGCGCGTCTTCGACCGCACGCACTGAAGCAATGCCATGAACCAGCGTGCACACGCCACAGATGCGTTGCGTGAAGGCCCAGGCGTCACGCGGGTCTCTGCCCCGCAAAATAATTTCGATGCCGCGAACCATCGTGCCGGAGGACCAGGCCTCGGCAATCTGATTGCCTTCCATCTGCGCCTCTATTCTGAGATGACCCTCGATTCTGGTTATCGGATCTACCACTATTCGTTCATTCATGGCCTTACCTATCTGTTTGCTAATCAGCCAATCTGGCCGCCACTGTCTCGACCAGGCTTTCGACGGGTTTATTCCAGCCGGCATTTTCTGCGCCAATCATCAAATTAATCCTGCAATTTGCGCAGGACGTGATGACGGCATCCGCTCCCGTCTCGTCAAATTCTCTTTTCTTGATTTCAAATGCTTTCTGCCGTAGCGGCGCCGATCGTCTGATCACGTACTCGCCGCAGCCACCTCCGCAGCAAAAATTCTCGCGGCCATTCGAGTCCGCCTCGTGAAAATCGAGACCAAGCGCTTTCAAAACCTGCCTCGGCTGCTCGATGACACCGCCATGTCGGCCCAGCCTGCATGGATCGTGATAAGTGACCGAATGACCGTTTGCAGCAGTTTTCAGTTTGAGTCGGCCCGAGTCCAGTTCGCGGGCGATGAATTCCGATATCGCGAGTACTTCAAACGGCAACGCCTCACCCACCTCATTCGCGCCCTCCCAACGCAGCGCCTGATAGGCGTGACCGGACTCGGGCAGAATGACGGTGCTGGCGCTGCAGGCTTTCGCCTGCTCGACGATTCCTGCGCTTGCGGTTCTTTGACTGTCTTCGTCCCCGGATACCAGGCCGACATTCGCAGCTTCGAAGCTCTTGCTGAGCAAGGTCCAGTCGACACCCGTCCGATTCAGTATTTCCGCGCTAGCGGCGAGTGCGTCGGGAAACAGCAGAACCTCGGCAGCCGTGGTCAGTAGCAGCACCTCGGCCCGCTCCTTGTCCAGCGGAATCTCGGTGCCCTGTTGCCTGAGTCTGCCGACAAGTTCTCTCAGCTGCTCGACGCCGACGCCAAACAAGGTCTTGTGGTCACGTTGTTCTGTCTGCAGCGCTCGGAGTTCGGCGGGCACCATACCGGCGCTGGCCAGACCTTCGCGCATCACGTTGATCAGCGTCGAGATATTGACGCCCATCGGACACATCATGTCGCAGCGGCCGCATCCGGTGCAGGCTTCGTACACCAGTTCCTGCCACTCCTCGAGATCCTGCGCCGTGAGATCTTTTGTAAATGGCCTGAACAGCCAGCGCATCGGGCTTAGTTCGCGACGATAGAAGCGGCGCAATGGATCGAATTTGTAAACGGGCGAGTACTTCTCGTCCTGCGTCGCTTCATAATAGTGACAGGCCTCGGCGCACATGCCGCAATGAATGCAGGTCTCGAGATCGACGGCCATGTGCCTGTCGATCTTGTCCATAAACGTTCTCTTGGCGCGCCGTACGCGCTCATCGTCCGAGAGTTCGTCGGCCGGCACATCGGTGCCGAGACGTTCGAGTGACTGGCGAAAATCACGGAAAGCTGTGCTGTCAACGTTCATGCCTTGACTCCCTTGCGACCGAAACTGGCTCCGGCGTCGAAGCGTGACGGGAACGTCAATGCCGTATGCATCAACTTGCCGAACGGGAACCAGACGAATAACGCCTCGACACTGAGGAAGTGAAGCGCGAGCAAAGTCTCATAGCGGGCGCCTAAATGTGCGAACGCAAGTATCCCGGTCACGATCGGAATGATGACCACTGCGACGCTGATGTAATCGTCCGCGTTGGAGATCAGACGTTGTACCGGATGGCTGACACGGCGAATGAGGAGAGCGAGCAGTATGGCCAGTGCGATAGCGGCCGTTACCAGGATGATCGGGTTCGGCAAATGTGGCCAGCCGAAACCGAGAACTGACTCGAAGAACATGATATGCGGTGCGAAAAAGAGTACCGAGATAAACAACGCGATATGCCAGGCATAGCCAGACAAATGTTGAAAGCGAATTTTCTTCTCGAACTGATGCTCCGGCAACGATCGCGTGGCAATTGTCTTGAGTCCGTCTCTGAGCACGGTTTTTCGTCGCGGCTTCGAGAGATCTTTTTTCGCCATGATCAGTAATGCGCCGACGATTCTCCACATGACGCCAAATAGCAGAATTATTAGTGACCATTGCAGGGCGGGACCACGGGCAAAATCGAGCAGAGTCATGATGAAGTCGCCTCCTCTTTCGCCTGGGCCTTCTTCTTGCGGGCCCGGGCAGCCAGTGCGGAGCCGACGCCGATCGCCGCGCCGGCAGCGGCAGCACCGATCAACGCTTCGCGTGAGCCCCAGAGTCCCGCTGCAATCGGCGTGTAGAAACTACCTTTGTCCCAGAAGTCCGGCTCGGAACAACCGAGGCAACCGTGGCCGGAGCCGATCGGGAAACTCGTGCCTTCGTTCCATTTGAGCGTCGCGCAGGCGTTGTAGGTGGTTGGGCCCTTGCAGCCGAGCTCATACAGACACCAGCCCTTGCGCGCACCTTCATCGTCGAAGGTGTGGGCGAACTGACCGCGTTCGTAGAAGGGCCTGCGGTAACAGCGGTCATGGATATTCTGACCGAAAAACGCCGCCGGCCTGCCGAGTGCATCGAGCTCCGGAATAGTGCCGAAGGTCAGGAAATGTGCGAGGACGCCCGTGATGACAACCGGAATTGGCGGACAGCCGGACACGTTGATGATCGGTTTGTCGGTGATGATCTTCGAGACCGGAACCGCGCCTGTAGGGTTCGGATTCGCATGCGGAATACCGCCGAACGCCGCGCAAGTGCCGACGGCAATGACGGCCGCAGCATTGGCTGCCGCCTCCTTCAGCATGTCGAGATTGCTGACCCCGGCGATGGTCGAATAGGCCGGATTGCCGATGGGAATCGAGCCGTCGACAACTAGCAGATACTCGCCCTTGTTCTCTTCCATGGCCGCCATGCGGGCTGCTTCGGCTCCTTCGCCGGCTGCCGCCTGCAGGGTGTGATGGTAATCGAGCGAGATCGCGTCAAATATCAGTGACTCGACCGTGGGGGCGTGCGACCGCGTTAATGATTCCGTGCAACCCGTGCATTCCTGAAACGACAGCCAGACGACGGACGGACGTCGAGCCGACGCCAGCGCATCCGCAACCTGGGCAATCGCCGATGGCGGCAACGCCATCAAGGATGCAGTCGCGGAACAAAACTTCAGAAAGCCGCGGCGGGATACTCCCTGCGCGTGCAAATACTCACCCAATGTCTGATTCTTATGCATCGTAGTTCCTCTCCTCGGCCTCTACGGAACCCTTTCGGATTTCCACAACCTTGTTACTGTCTGCAAGCTTGCTCTCGAGCCTGCAAATGGCGCGCTCGATATCCGCTTCCTGTGATTTCAGTAGCTCAGGGATACGCGTCACCTCGACGAACCGCACCACCACCGTTTGGTCGGTGTTCCGGTGTGTGACGAGCCAGACCCCGGCATAAGAAGTTTCCTGAATCACAGTTGGCCCGAGTACATCAATCTCAGCGCGAACCTCTCCTTCGCCGAGCAGGGCCTCTATGTGCTCCTCCTCGCCCGGCGCCAGCGGCAGGCTGCGCAAGTCGATTACCGTTCCCTCGTTGCCGTCCGCAACGCGCCGCAAGGCATGTCGGATTTCATGCAACAAGGGTTCGACGTTTCCGGAAGCTACCTCGACTTTTACGGGAATGCCGTCCAATAAATTCATTGATTCACCACCTTTTTCAGTGATTCTTCCGTCCATTTGTAAACAAGTTCTGCCGCCCGTGCGGCCGCCTCGGGCGTTGCTGCTCTGACCGCTTTACCCGGCGTGTCATCCCAGCCCATGTATCCCGGCTGAATGCCGACCAGCGCAAAGTTTTCGGGCATGGTGTCCAGCAAGCGCGAGATGTCCATAAGATCGGCAAAGCCAACCTCGTGAACGCTGTGGCAACCTGAAAGAAGAAAGTCGTCGAACTCGACGCCTTCGAAAACGCGAACAGAACCCGGCCTGGCGTTGAGTTCCGCCGCGTCGAGAATAATCAGGTTGGTCGCTTCGGCAATCGCGTTGGTGAGCATGAAGCTCAGCGTGCCGCCATCGAGATATTCGGTATCGGGAAGTGTGTAGTGGTCCTTCAGGAAATGCATGGCGTAAACGCCGGCGCCTTCGTCAGCAAGCAACGTATTTCCGACTCCAAGGACGAGCGTTTTCATTTTCCTGATCCCGGGTTTCGACAATGTTCATGTCGTTTCCCGCGTCGGGCAGCGAAAAACCTCTTCGACAGCTACCCTCAGGCACACTCCGCCACATGACTAGAATAGGCGTGGTTTTAGTACATATGAATAGGCGTTATTACGTAGTGTAGGTGGCTAGGTACTGAGACTAAGATCGATTCGTAGCAGGAGGAAAAGATGTGCCTTGCTATCCCCATGCAAGTGAGATCGATTGACGATTTTCAATGCGTTTGCGAAGCACGCGGAATCCAACGCGAAGTAAGTCTATTCATGTTGCAGGGGGAGGAGATCGCGCCGGGTGATTTCGTACTGGTGCATGTCGGTTACGCGATTCAGAAAGTATCCGGGGAACAGGCTGCTGAGTCCTGGGAGCTTTTTGATGAAATGTTGGCGGCCGATGCATGAACTTGCGATATGTCAGGCCCTGATTGGCGAGGTTTCTGCAGTCGCCAGGACTGAACAGGCGGGTTCTGTTACCGAAGTCCATGTGCGTGTCGGACCGCTATCCGGTGTCGAGCACGCGCTGATGCAGAACGCATTTCCCCTCGCCTCCGCTGGCACGATTGTCAGTCAGGCAACGCTGCATCTCGAAGAGACTCCGGTTCGCATCCATTGCGATGAGTGCGGTGCTGAGACGAGAGCCACGGCAAACCGCCTGACTTGCGGATCCTGCGGCAATTGGCGAACGCAACTAATCAGCGGCGACGAGTTGTTGCTGCAGCGTATCGTGATGCAAACCAACCCTGAGCAGGAATCGGTCAATGTGTGAAACCTGTGGCTGCAACGTAGCTCACGTTCTCGGGCATACGTCTTCGGGAGCGGAAACGGTCGAGGTGTTGAAGGACCTGCTCGAGGCCAATGATCATCAGGCGAGACATAATCGAGAGCATTTCGATCAGCACCAGGTTCTGGCCATCAATCTCATGTCATCGCCGGGCGCCGGCAAAACCTCACTGCTCGAAGCGACGATCGACTCGCTTGCAGGCGACCTTAACATCGCTGTCATCGAGGGGGACCTGGAGACGGAAAACGATGCGATCAGGATTCGCGACAAGGGCATCACGGCGATTCAGATCAGCACGGGCAGCGCCTGTCACCTGGATGCTCACATGGTTCATGCGGCGACGCATGAATTGCCCTTGAACAAACTGGACATCGTCTTCATCGAGAATGTCGGCAACCTGGTTTGCCCGGCGAGTTTCGATCTCGGGCAGCACCGAAACATTGCGCTGTTGTCGACCCCGGAGGGCGATGACAAGCCAGCGAAGTATCCGGTGATGTTTCGCACAGCGGACCTTATCCTGATCACCAAGTCGGACCTGCTCGAATTGCTCGATGACTTCGATCCGGACAAGGCAGGCGCGTATGTTCGGGCGCTGGCAAATCCGGCACCGGTCCTTACCCTGTCTGCCCGCAGCGGCGCCGGTATGCAGGCCTGGTTCGACTGGCTTCGGGCGGGACTACGACTGTGAGCCAGAGCGCGGAATTCTGGCTCGAAGCTCTGCATGGCCTTGGCCTGGACAGACCTGTCCGGATCATGAATGTTTGTGGTGGACATGAGCGCGCCATTTCGCTCGCGGGATTGCGGACGGCCATCCCGGGCAACATCGAACTGGTGCCGGGCCCAGGCTGCCCGGTCTGTATCTGTCCCGAAGAGGACGTCTATGAGGCGATTCAGCTGGCGCTAAACGAGGACGTGATCCTGGTCGCGTTCGGAGACATGCTGCGCGTTCCTGTCAATGCACCGAAACGCGAACCTCGCTCACTCGAGCAGGCGAAAGCAGCAGGCGGTGACATCAGGCCGATTGCCTCACCGACCGAAGCTGTGCGCATTGCGACTGAAAACCCGTCACGCCGTGTTGTCTTTTTTGCGGCAGGATTTGAGACGACCACCGCACCGGTTGCTGCCATGCTCGCGGAAGGTGCGCCTGAGAACTTGTTGGTACTTTTGTCGGGTCGCCTGACATGGCCGGCTGTTGCGATGCTTCTGGATTCGGAGAAGCCGGGATTCGACGCACTGATCGCGCCCGGACACGTCTCTACCGTTATGGGTCCGGAGGAGTGGCAATTTGTCGTTGACAAACACGATATCCCGGCGGCTGTCGCCGGGTTCAGGCCCGATACGCTACTTGCCGCGATGTACTCAGTCCTGCGGCAATTAATGGACGGCAAACGATTTCTCGACAATTGCTACCAGGAGGTCGTCCGTCCCGGCGGCAACCGGGTAGCGCAACGGCAGTTGAACAAGGTCATGCAGGTTGTCGATGCGAGCTGGCGCGGCGTCGGCATCATTCCGGACTCGGGGTACGAATTGCGCGAAGCGTTCGCGGCACACGATGCGCGCTGTCTATTCCCCTCCTATGCTGACGATTCGCGCAAGCGGGTCGGCGAAATGCCGCCCGGTTGTGACTGTGCACGCGTCGTGCTCGGCAAGATCTATCCGAATCAGTGCCGACTGTACGGCCTGGCCTGCACTCCGCGTAAACCGATCGGACCGTGCATGGTGTCCGATGAGGGTGCCTGCAGAATCTGGTGGTCGTCGGGTTATCGCGAAAACCTGTGGGAGGGCAGAGACAAAAGGCAGTCCGTTGGCTGAGCGCGCAGAACAGCTTGCGACGGTACATCGACTACCGGTGCCGGAGCGAAGCATCAGGATCGTCCTCTCCGGGCACGTCCAGGGCGTGGGTTTCCGACCGTTCGTTTATCGACTTGCGAAAAAGCACAGGCTCGTGGGCCGGGTTCAGAACCGCGTGGGCGAGGTCGAAATCATTGTCTGCGGCAACGAGAGTGCGATAAAGCGATTCCGGCGTGAACTGATATCCTGGGCTCCGCCGCTGTCAAGTCCGCGAATCGACAAGGTCGAGCCGGTCTCCGATGCGTCTTTTGATGCGTTCGAGATTGTTTCCAGTTCAGCGAATGCCAATCCGCGCATATTTGTGCCGCCAGACTATTTCATGTGCGACGACTGCCGCAACGAACTGCACGACTCCCGGGACCGAAGATATCGATACCCGTTCATCAACTGCACTCAATGCGGTCCGCGCTACACGCTGATCAAAAAACTGCCTTACGATCGCCCGAATACGAGCATGGCTCGCTTTCCGCTATGCAGAGACTGCAGTGATGAGTACCTGGACCCTGCCGATCGCAGATTCCATGCAGAACCGGTCGCCTGTCCGACCTGTGGACCGCAGCTCAGTTTCAATATCGCCGGCAGTGAGCGCATGGTTAAAGAAGGTGCTGCATTCGATGCTGCTCTGTCCAGCTTGCGTGATGGCAAGATCGTTGCGGTCAAAGGCATCGGCGGTTATCACCTGATGTGCGATGCAGCCAATGCCGGTGCTGTGGCGAATCTAAGGCAACGCAAGCAGAGACCGGACAAACCGCTGGCCGTCATGTTTCCGTTCTCGGGGCGCGATGGCCTCGACATCGTTCGCCGCTACACGACGCTCGACAAAGCGGAAGCAGATCTGCTCACGAGTCCCGTCAGGCCGATCGTACTGGCACGCAAAATCAGCGATTACAGCCTGGCCGAAAATACCGCACCGGGCCTGAACGAGCTGGGTGTCTTTCTGCCGTACAGCCCGTTGCATGAACTCCTTCTTGAGAAATTCGATCAACCGCTCGTCGCGACCTCGGGCAATATCAGTGGCGAACCCGTACTCACTGACAACGATGAGGCAGCAAACAGGCTTGGCAACATCGCGGATGCATTCCTGAATCATGATCGGTCGATCGTCCGGCCGGCGGATGATCCGGTCTTTCGAAGAATTGCCGGGTCGATGAGCCCCATACGCATCGGGCGCGGTTGTGCACCTCGCGAACTTCGCCTGCCATGGCCACAGCAACAACCGGTGCTGGCCGTCGGCGGCCACATGAAAGGGACCGTCGCACTGAGCTTCAAAGACCGCGTCGTCGTGTCGCCGCATATCGGTGAGATGGACAGTCCACGCAGCCTCGCCGTGTTCGAACAGGTGGCGGAAGACCTGCAAGCACTTTACGGCGTGCGTGCGGAAAGAATCGTCTGCGATGTACATCCAGGGTACACGACGCATCGCTGGGCGAAGTCACAGGATTTGCCCCTTGAAACCGTCTGGCACCACCGTGCCCATGCGAGCGCACTGGCAGCAGAGCTTGCCGCTTCGGGTCGCTGGCTCGTCTTCGCCTGGGACGGCGTTGGTTTTGGTGAGGACGGCACGTTGTGGGGCGGCGAGGCTTTATCTGGCCGGCCGGGTTCATGGCGCCGCGTCTGCAGCATGCGTCCTTTCCGTCTGCCTGGTGGCGAACGCGCCGGGCGTGAACCCTGGAGAAGCGCTGCCGCCCTGCACTGGGAGTGTGGTCGGAATTGGCGGGACTGTCCCGACCCGGACGATCTTGCCCGGAACGCATGGTCGCGACGGATCAACTGTTCCGAGACCAGCGCGGCGGGTCGCCTGTTCGACGCTGCGGCAGCACTGATCTGCGGGCTTAAACACACCTCGTTCGAAGCACAGGGGCCGATGTACCTCGAGTCCCTGTGCACAGGGCGCGGCGAGCGACTGGAATTACCGCTCACTGAAGACGAGGACGGCATCTGGCGTACCGACTGGGCGCCGTTGCTGGCGATGATGAGCGATGCCGGGCGAACTCCCACCTGGCGAGCCGAGGCATTCCATTCGAGCATGGCTTTTGCATTGCTCGAACAGGCGCGACGAATTCGTGAGCAAGTGTGTGTCGATCAGGTAGGGCTTTGCGGCGGTGTATTCCAGAACCGAATACTGACCGGGCAAGTTATTGGGCTGTTGCAAGCCGACGGCTTTGCGGTTCATCTGAGCAATAAGCTGCCTTGCAACGATGCTGCGCTCAGTTTCGGGCAGGCGGTGGAGCTCGCGGCGCGCGAGCAAGGTGGGCGGACATGATGGAAGACGACAGGATCACTCTTGCACACGGAAATGGCGGGCGCTTCATGCGCGAGCTGATCGAGGAAGTGTTCGCCCGCAATCTGGTCGATTCGAATCTGGATATCCAGGCCGATGCGGTGCCGATCGCCCTGAACGGCGGCGACGTGATGATTACGACCGATGGATTCACCGTGCAGCCGCTCGAGTTTCCGGGAGGTGACATAGGCTCGCTGGCAGTGCACGGTACGACAAATGATCTGGCGGTTGCCGGCGCGCGGCCGCTGTATCTGACCCTCAACGCATTCATCGAAGAAGGCCTGGAGATAGCGACGCTCGATCGCATCGTTGGCAGCCTCGCGAAAGCGGCAAAAGAATCGCATGTCAAAGTCAGTGCCGGCGATACCAAAGTGTTGCGCCGGGGAGAGGGCGGTGGTCTGTATCTCGCGACGACCGGTGTCGGAGTACGCCTGCCAGGCGTACGGCCGTCATTGGGACTGATCGAGGACGGCGATATCATCATCGTCAGCGGATCCGTTGGCGATCATGGCACTGCCGTCATGCTGGCGCGGGAGGACTTCGGCCTTCGTGGCGAATTGTTATCGGATGCCGGCAGCGTGTTCGAGCTTACGTCAGCACTGATGCAATTCGACGGTTTGCGATTCATGCGCGATCCGACGCGTGGCGGCATTGCCTCCGTTGCCCACGAGATTGTTCGTGCTACCGGACTCGGCCTGCGATTCGAAGCCACGATACCGGTCCGCGAGCAGGTGCAGTCCGTCTGCGAAATGCTCGGCTACGATCCCTATTACCTTGCCTGCGAAGGACGGGCGGTCGCTGTTATCGCGGAAGACCAGGTCGATGCGGCCCTTGCAGCGTGGCGGGCCATACCGTCGGGCCGCGATGCCACGCGAATCGGTCGCATGGTTGCCGGTGAACAGCGCGTCATTCTCGAAACAAGCCTGGGCGGCGAGCGCTTCCTCGAAGAGCTTGAGGACGATCCTCTGCCGCGCATCTGCTGAGTACGATGGATGCTCCCACCAGCCTGATTCACGGCGATCCGATCGCTCCCGTGATCCTCGGCGTCACCAGCATTCTTTTCTTTGCCGTCATCGGCCGGTTTCTGGCGCGGAAGTTCGATCAGCCCACGGTCGTCGGCGAGCTATTGATGGGAATCCTGGTCGGGAACATCGCCTGGTATTTGGGCGTTGACCTGATTACTGTCTTGCGCGAAGGGCCACGTGTCTTCGAAGTCGTCAGCCAGACGCTTGCGGGTGCGCAATGCGTGGACGTCGCCACGGCCATCTTCGGTGCCGAAAAGGGACAGGAGATTGTGCGCATCGTCACCGGCCCGCTCGGTGGCCAGGTGATACAGGTTGCACAGACGGTCGACGTCTTCTCCCGTTACGGCGTCATTTTCCTGCTCTTCATGGTCGGACTCGAGACAGATCTCGACGAGCTACGCAGCGCCGGCGGCGAATCAGTCCGTGTGGCTCTCATCGGTGTCGTCCTGCCGGTTGCACTGGGGTTCGCCGCGGTAGAACTAATGAGGCCTGAGTTGACATTCAGTTCCAACCTGTTCGTCGCGGCAACACTCGGTGCGACCAGTATCGGTATTACAGCGAATGTACTCACTGAAATGGGCCGCGCCCAATCGAAGGAAGGGCACATCATCCTCGGCGCCGCGGTGTGCGACGACATACTCGGCCTTATTATCCTTGCGGTCGTTTCCGGCATCGTTGTCAGCGGCAGCGTCGATCTTGCGGAGGTCGTCACGGTAATCGCCGTTTCGTCCCTGTTCCTGGCCGGCGCTGTCGCACTCGGCCCAGCGATCGTCCGCTTGGCCGCCAATATCTTGGGCAGGCTCGATATCGTCGAGGCCAAGATGTTTACCTCGTACCTGTTCGTCATGGTGCTGGCGTGGGCAGCAAACCTGGCGGGGCTGGCGACCATCATCGGCGCATTCGCGGCCGGCATTATTCTCTCGGACAGATATTTCCACGAGCACGATCAAGGCAATGGCAAATTCGTCAGCATTCGTGAGCTCATCATGCCGCTCGAAGTCATACTGATGCCGCTTTTCTTCATTCTGATGGGTATACAGGTCAAGCTCGAGTCGTTTCTCTCGTGGCCCGTCATCATTGTCGCAGCCGGCTTGCTGGTAGCGGCCGTAATCGGCAAGCTCGCAAGCGGTCTCGGTGCGCAGAAGACGACAAACCGGCTGGCTATCGGCATCGGCATGATGCCGCGAGGCGAGGTCGGCCTGGTGTTTGCAGCGATTGGCAGAACCTTGGGTGTTATCGACGACGCGATATTCTCCGCAATCGTACTGATGGTCATGGTTACCACATTGATGGCACCGCCGCTCCTGAAAGCCGCTGTCGCCCGGCAGATCAGACGCGAAGCGGGTGCCTGAACTCGTACCGATGCACAGGGCCAACACAGCGACCACTCCTCTTGATTCGAGCCTCGTCGACGCGCTAATGAGCCCGGCTGCATTCGGGCACCCCGTCAGCTCGGTCGAACTGATCGAGACGCACATTTCGTGGCTCATCCTTACAGATGACTATGTGTACAAGATCAAGAAACCGATAACGCTCGATTTCCTGGATTTTGGTGATCTTGAACGCCGCAGGTTTTATTGCGAGGAGGAAATACGGCTGAATCAGCCTTGGGCGCCCGATATCTATCTCGATGTGGTGCCGATCGGTCTTGAGAATGGACAGCCACGCTTTTGCGCCGCCGGTACAGCGATCGAATATGCCGTCAGGATGCGCCGCTTCGGTGACGAGATGCGGCTCGACATACAACTTGATCGCGGCCAATTGTCGGTTGCAGACATGAAGGAACTCGGCCGCAATATTGCGGCGCGACATTCTGCAGCAAGGCGTGTCGAAAAAAGCCAGCGCGAGCGTGCTATCGCATTGGCGGAAGAATTCATTTGGGACAATTTTGTGGCGCTTCAGGATTTCGTCGAAGACGCTGAGCTCGATCTGTTGCGGGAATGGACATCACGGGAATTACAGGCTGTCGACCAAATCTTGTGGAAGCGTTTCGACGACGGGTACGTTCGCGACTGCCACGGCGATCTGCACCTGGCGAACCTGGTTCGTTTGCCGGGCGGCATCACGACGTTCGATTGCATCGAATTCAATACCGATCTCCGTCACATTGACGTTGTCGGCGATATCGCGTTCCTGATAATGGATCTCGTCGCGCGGCGGCGTCACGATCTTGCAGCGCATTTCCTGAACCGCTATCTGGAATGTACCGGTGACTATGGCGGTGTGAGATTGCTCAGCCTGTACTTCGTCTACCGTTGTCTCGTGCGTGCCAAGGTTGCGGCAATTCGAAGCCAGGAGCGGGAAAGCGACGAGGAGCGAGAAGCCGATCTTGTCGAAGTACGGCGATACTGCGATATGGCTCGCAGGCAGACCGCCAAAAGGGCTCCAATACTCATCGTCATGTCCGGATTATCCGGCTCGGGCAAAACCAGGCTGTCCGGGCGGCTCATGGCGGCGATGCCGGCGATTCGCATTCGCTCGGACCTTGAAAGAAAACGCATGCACGGTCTTCGCGAAGATGAGCAGAGTAATTCGAATATCGAGTCCGGAATTTACACGAGGGACGCGAGCGATCGTATTTATGCACATTTGTTTGGAACAGCCGAAGCAATACTGCAATCGGGCCATCATGCAATCCTGGATGCAGCTTTCCTGCATGAGCCGGAACGTGCGAAAGCAGTCGCTCTGGCCGAAGAATGTCAGGTGCCCTGTGTGTTGATTGCGGTCGATGCTCCGGTCGAGGTTCTGCGTGCACGCGTAAAGAGGCGGGCATTGAAAGCGACCGACGTTTCAGAAGCCGGGCCGGAGGTACTCGAACATCAACTGGCGACCGCAGATCCGATGACCGCGGGCGAAAAAGAGATCGCAATCTCTTGCGACACAAGCGGGGAGTTGGATATCGATAAGCTCGTCGCCCGAATCAGGAAGCAGAGTCAGGTCAGGAGGTAATCCGATTTGTTCGAATACGTACTCAGTCCATATTTTCGATATCTGAATAGTCGCGCAATGCGCTTCGGTCCCGCCGGCGCTGACAAGTTGCCGGTCGCCGATCGGGACAAGCGCTACCTGTTGTATGTGCACATACCGTTTTGTGAAACTTTGTGTCCGTTCTGTTGTTTTCATCGCGTGAAACTAAGGCGGCCCCAGGCCGACCTCTATTTCGAGGCGCTGCGGAATGAAATTCGTGCCCACAAAAAAGCCGGCTTTGAGTTCGTCGATGTCTATGTCGGCGGTGGCACGCCGACAGTGATACCGGAGCAATTGATAGAAACTCTGCAGCTAATTCGCTCGCTGTATGCCATCCAGAAAATCTCTGTGGAGACCAATCCTAATCATCTCGCATCGTCCACGCTCACAGAGCTGCGCAGAGCGGGGGTGAATCGTCTGTCGGTCGGTGTACAGAGCTTCGATGATCGGCATTTGAAGGAAATGGGTCGCTACGAGAGTTACGGCAGCGGTACCGAGATCATGGAGCGACTGAAAAATGCGTACGGGGCTTTTGATACTCTCAATGTGGACATGATTTTCAATCAACCTCACCAGACGATGGAGTCGCTGGATCGCGACATCGATATCATTGTCGGTAACGAAATCGCTGATCAGGTTTCGTTTTATCCGCTCATGCCCGCGCAGGCAACGTCCAAAACGATGAAAAGAACAATGGGCACCGTCACGTTTCGAAATGAGCGGGCGATGTACCGGAGAATTCTCGCCGGCATGCAGCCGAAGTATCAGCCGAGTACCGCATGGTGTTTTAGTCGCAAATGCGATCTCGTCGATGAGTATATTGTCGACCACGAAGAGTACGTCGGCGTGGGTAGTGGCGCATTCAGCTATGTTGCCGGTTGTTTTTATTCAAGCTCGTTTTCTATCAACCGCTATATCGAGAACATCGGGAGTGATCGCCCGGGTATCGTAATGAGCCGAAGGCTCAGCGAGATTGAACAACTCCGTTACAAATTTCTCGTTGGACTTTTCGGCCTGGAACTCGATTGGGAGTCGATCCGCCGTGATCATCGTTCCACGTGGTTGGGCCCACTGTGGAAAGAGCGACTTTTCTTTTCCCTGCTCGGTTCGATTCGAAGAGACGGTGGTAGCTACCGTTTGACCGACAAGGGCATGTACCACTGGGTGGTGATGATGCGAGAGTTTCTGACCGGCGTAAACAATTTCCGTGATGAGATGCGGTCGCATATTAGCATCGAGCGCATGCTGGATAGCGTACATTACACGGCAGCGGGGTGAATCAAGCGAAGGCGCTGTGAGAGCACGTACTGTCTTCTAATCGCCGGTGTTTCCATTATTTGCGGAATCGCACCCGCATCACGTCTTCCTGGTCGACACTCTCGAGTTGTTCATCGATCACTTTGAGCGTGGCATTGATCTCGGGAATGACGACATTCTCCAGTGCGCGGGCGCGATGCTCCGTGCGCACATACTCATGGCAAAGACGATATATGTTGCCCGAAATCGAGGCGAGACTTGCGGCCATTCCAAGCAATGACTGAAAGGTTGCAGCACAGGAATTTGCCTCGGGTGAAGGGTTCAGCGCCGTCCAGCGGGGATCTGGCCCCTCCAGGCTGGCCCGAACCTGCTGCAATATCACGCCGAGCAGGGATTGCTGTTCAAGTTCCACCCGCGGATCGGCCAGCTCCAAAGGCGGATAGACAGTCAGTCCGTCCAAACCATGTCGATGCACCGATCGTTTCAACTCGATCATGGCCTTATCGTTGACGCGACAATACTCGGCATAAACCTGTTGATAGTCATTGAGCTGGCGCAATAATTCGGCCGCCATCAACATTCTCTTTTCGTCGAGAAACTCAAAACCTTCCTGCACAAAGCGGCGCTCGTCCTCGAGCTCGAGGAAATTGGCGCGTGTGGCGGATAGTCTTCGCGCTTGCTCAGCCATTGTTTTCGGTCTCAATATAGCGATCAATCTGCTGGCTGCTCAGTCGAGACAGTTCGTTTGCGGGCAATTCGCGCAGGAGTCGCCAGCCAATCTCCATGCTCTCTTCCAGGGTTCGCGATTCTGGCTGCTGGATGAATTCAACTTCGAAGGTATCACCAAAGCGGAGATACTGCTGATCGGTCTTCGGCAGCCCCTCTTCTCCCATGACGCTGGCGAGCACGCGGACTTTCGCGGCCCTCGCGTAGGCCGCAAAAAGTTGATGGGACAGCGCCGGGTGATCCTCGTGCGTGAACCCGTTACCAATACCGGCGTCCATGAGCCGCGACAGGCTCGGCAGTACTTTGACGGGTGGGTAAATGCCACGCCGATCGAGGTCCCGATCCAGCACCAGCTGACCTTCTGTTATGTACCCGGTCAGGTCGGGAATCGGGTGACCGATGTCGTCGCTCGGCATCGTCAGGACCGGAAGCTGAGTCAATGTACCAGGCAAACCCCGTACGCATCCGGCGCGCTCGTAGATCGTTGCGAGGTCCGAGTAAAGGTATCCCGGATAGCCTTTGCGGCCGGGTATTTCACCGTGACTGGCAGAGACTTCACGGAGCGCCTCACAGTAATTCGTCATGTCCGTCATAATGACGAGCACATGCCGGCCCTCGACAAAGGCCAGGTATTCGGCCGCGGTGAGTGCGTACCTTGGCGTCAGCAAACGCTGCGGGCTCGGATCATCGGCCAGGTTGAGGAAAAGTACCGTGTGTTCCAAAGCGCCGCTCTCGATCATCGCTGAGCGAAAGGTTTCTATGCTGTCGTGGGAAATTCCGATCGCAACAAAGACAACGGCAAAGTCACCCTCACTGGCTTCGCGCAAACGGGCACGCTGCGCGATTTCGGTGATCATGCGGTCATGGGGCAGCCCGCCGCCGGAGAAAATCGGCAGCTTCTGACCACGAACCAGGCTGTTCATCACGTCGATGCTCGAGATCCCTGTTTCGATGAACTGTTTCGGTCGATCACGCACCGCCGGATTGATCGCCAACCCGTCAATCCGCAAACGGCGAGTCGCCGGGGCGGGCGGCCCTCCGTCGATCGCCTGTCCGACACCGTTGAAGCTCCTGCCCAGCAGGCCTGGCCCGACCGCGCACTGCAGCGGTTCACTAAGAATCCGGACCTGATGGTTTCTAAGTCCCAAACCAGACGTGGACTCCAGCACTTCGACAATCATGGAGTCCTGATCGAGTGTCGTCACACGGCCTATTCGGTTTCTACCGTCTTCACCAACCACCTCCACTGCAGTATTGAGACCGACATTGACGTTGCGTTTCAGAAAGAGCAGCGGCCCCTCGATTCGCTCGGCAACGTTTTTGACCATCAAGTCAGCTGACATTGGCACTTGTCTCCAGGGATTCGAACTCTGTTTCGAGGGAGTGCCAGAGTTTCTCGATGGATTCGATCTGATCTTCGCCCAGTTCCTCGCCCAGTCTTTGCAGTCGCCGAAGTATTGGCAGCTCGACTATCTGTTCGGGCCGGACCCGGGCTTCGGCAGCTTCTTCCGCGAGTTCGATGAAACGCATGAATATTCTCAACATGGCCGTCTGCCGTGCCGGTGAGCAAAATCGATCAACTTCGGAAAACGCCGATTGACGCAGATAGCCGTCGTTGATCAGCTCCGCGCAAAGCAGTGTGAGTTGTTGTGCCTCCGGGAGCGCATCCTTGCCGACAATTCTCGCCATGCGTTCCAGTCTTTCCTGCTGTTCCAGCAAAGTCAGAATACGATTGCGCCAGGGTCGCCAATCGGCGTTTCCTTGAATCTGCCACCATCTCGCAAGCTGCGCTGCGTCTTCCGAATAAGATCGGAGCGGATGAATCGCCGGGTAAAACCGCGCCTGCGCCCGGTCCCGATCAAGCGCCCAGAAAGTCCTGACATAACGTCTGGTATGCATCGTGACCGGCTCGGAAAAATCGCCCGCGGGCGGGCTGATTGCGCCGATGATGGTTACCGAGCCTTCCTTGCCCGAGAGGGTGCGCGCCAGCGAGGCCCTCTCATAAAATTCTGCGAGTCGCGAGCTGAGATACGCGGGATAACCCGCTTCTCCGGGCAATTCCCCGAGACGTCCGGATATTTCACGCAGGGCTTCCGCCCAGCGACTGGTGGAATCGGCCATTAGAGCGACATGCAGTCCCTGGTCGCGAAAATATTCGGCCACTGTAATTGCGGTGTAGATACTGGCTTCACGCGCCGCAACCGGCATGTTGGACGTATTCGCAATGATCACCGTTCGTTCCATCAACGGCCGTCCGGAACGCGGGTCGTCCAGTTCGGGGAACTCGTCGAGAACTTCAGCCATTTCGTTGCCACGCTCGCCGCAACCGACATAGACGATTACGTCGGCATCGCACCACTTGGCCAAAGCCTCCTGAAGAATAGTCTTGCCTGTTCCGAAGCCTCCGGGAATCGCGGCGCGCCCGCCGCGGGCAACAGGAAACAAAGTATCCATGATGCGTTGCCCGGTGATCATGGGACCGGCGACCGGTAATCGCTCAGCGACAGGCCGGGGCCTTCTTACCGGCCAACGCTGCGTAAATCGAATCTCGGAGACCGCGTCGCCGCTGGCGCTTAGCGTGGCAACAACATCGGACGCCTGATACTCACCTTTTGACGCGATCGTTTCGACTTGCCCGGATTGATCGGGCGGTACAAGGCAAAACTGTTTGCGGCCGGCACCGGTAACAGAGCCCAGTATGGTCCCGGGATCGACCGTCTGACCGGGCTCGATACAGGGTGTGAAGCTGAATTCTTGTGACGAAACCGAAGATGCGGAGCGTGTGCCGGGTTGCACGAAGCTGTCGCCCGTCGCTTCCAGAGGCCTCAGCAGGCCGTCAAAAATGTGCCCGACCAGACCCGGTCCGAGAGGTACGGAAAGGGGTTGTCCTGTGCTGTATACGAGTTCGCCGGGCTTCAGTCCGGTGGTGTCTTCATATATTTGTGCAACGATCTCGTCATGGTCCAGTTGTATTACCTCACCCAGCAAGCCCTGTTCGCCGACTTCCACCGTGTCATGAATGTGAAATTGATCGCTTGTGCGTGCTCGAAGCACCGGACCGGCAATCCATCGAATGGTTGCTTCAGCCATGGGCTGCCTCAGCCATGCCCGTTTCTGCGGCCGGGTCGCTGCGGGCCTCTGTGAGCAAGGCCGCGAGCTCTGCTTTGATCTTGCCTTGTTGTGCCAGCAGCCCGTTGATGGAACCGTCAAGCCAGGCGTTTCCAGAGTGGATACGCAGGCCCGCTACCAGCCCGGAATCCACTCTTGCTTTCGGGCGCTGACCGAAATATTCCTGAATTTTTTCCAGAAATGCATCGCGTTCGTTCCGGTCCCAGTCTCTGGGATGCTCTACCAGCATCTCGGGGCCCTGCAAGGAGCGACGTGCCTTCTGTAACAGCGACTCGCACCAATCAGCTCTGCTTTCCCGGTTTGCCCACCGTTCCTCAAGCGCCTGCGGCAACAATTTGCTGGCTGCATCGATCAACGCGTTGATTCTGGAGTGCCTGGCAACACGCTTCCTGGTCGCGAGTCGGGCCTCCGCAGTCTCTTCCGCAGCATGCATTCGTCGTCGCTCGCGTTCAATCCTGTGCCGCATGTGTTCTCTGGCACGACGGTGGGCGTTCTGTATCAGTTCGGCCGCGACACGACGACTGCCGTCCATCTCGACCCTGATCTGTTCGACCTCGTATCGGCGCAGGTACTCCAGCATGGTCTTCGTCTGAGCTTCCAGAATCGTCGTCGACGCATCCATGATTTATTCGAGATCCAGTGTCCGCCGAACATATTGCGTAAGGTCCGGTGGTGATGTGCCCGAAGCATCCGGCACGACCACGACCAGCGGTCGCAGAGCTTTCAACGCCTTTTTCAGCCTGTCCGGGCGAAGCCGGTCGGCGCTTTCTGCGGAAATGAATATCAGGTCTGTCGTCGCGGCTGCATCTTCAAACGCTTCTTCGATATCCGCATCGTCCACTACGCGAATATCGGCGCCGGCAAGACGAAAGCCGCTCGCTGTAAGTACATCACCAATGAAAACGGGATTGCTCATATCAGGTCACACGATTGAAGATGAGGATGGCAACGATAAGACCGTAAATTGCGAGTCCTTCCGCAAGCCCGATCAGGATGAGAAGGCGGCCAAACAATTCGGGCTTCTCCGCCAGTGCACCGATGGCGGCACTGCCGATATGTGATACCGCGTAACCTGCCGCGAGCACCGAAAGTCCCGCAGCAATCGCAGCGGAAAGAAACGCCCAGCCAACGGTTTGCGGGTCCATCGCCGTCTGTGCGCTGACCTCCTGGGCCGTCAATGAATTTGATGCCGCAATCAATACCAGTGTGGCAATCGTGGTCATGAATAACGCCATCGCAGTTGCCGCAAATGTCAGTTGCTTGGTAAGTTTCACAATGACTCCTTATGACGTTGATCTGAAACAACCGCGGGGGCGGGCAGGGGATCAAACTGCCGTCCCGTCGCGGTGAGAAATCGAACAAAAAACTCGAAGAGAACCAGGCGGGTCGTTTGAATCCCGACGACCAGCCCCTCGAGTACGATGATGAAGGCGTTGCCGATGATCAGAATCAGTGCCGTAGTCCAGATTGACGTCGCCCCGTCGCCGATGGCAATCAACGCGGTGCTGAGCCCGGAATGAGCGAGGGCGAATGCACCGACTCTGACAAACGAGACAGTATTGATAATCAGCTGAAACAGCGTTTCGAATGACTCCGCCACGGCCGCTCCTATCCTTGAGGATTCACCTTTGCCGAGTGCGTTTCCGATAAGAAACCATGCGACGCCAGCGAGCGTCAGCCATAACAAAGCGGGTTCGAGAATTGCGCCGACGAGACCGGCATAAGCAAGCAAAAGACCTGCACCGGTTCTCCACCAACGCGGCCCATCTCCCGTCCAGTGAGCCTGCAACGCTGCCAGAATCAGCCCGACGAACAGCACAAACGCTCCCAACAGCAATGAAACCAGCAACATTGTCAGCGGTTGTTCGAAGGGATGCAGCCAGAGTGCGGGTATCAGGTCATCACGGGCAAAGACACTGCCAAACAACAGGCCGAAGACAATTGACATCAGGCCGCCGGCAACCAGGATCGTCAAGGCCGGATAGCGGTTTCGTAATACCAGTCCGGCAAGCAGAATGACCGCACCCTGACCAACGTCACCGAACATGAAGCCGAACATGATCGGTGCAAATACAGCGACAATGGGTGTGGGATCGGCCTCGTCCGAGCCAGGCGTGCCCAACAGACGTGCGAACAATTCGAACGGTTTGATCCAAGCCGGATTCGTCATGATCATCGGTGGCTTGAAGCCCGCCGGTGGTTCAGTGAAGCGCAACAGATGCTTGACGCCGGCCTGCTGCAATGCAGACTCCAGCTCGCGCTCCTCTGGATCGCTGCTCCACCCGGTAATCCACGCGAATCGTTCGCTGGCCGGTATTTCCGGCACGTGTTCTGCAAACCACTGCATCAATCGCAGGTCGCCCAACACGCCGGCCAGATCACGATCCTCGCCCAGTTTGTCCAGCTGCCTGGCAAGCTCGCCACGGGACTTCTCGATCCCGTCGATGCGGTCCTGGATAGATTGTCTTGCAGTTCCCGGATCCGGCGGCAGCCAGTCTGGAACCTGGATTTCGCGGCCCTTAAGCAGGCGCGCTGAATCGGACAGGGAATCAAGTTCTGCTTTTGGTCCGACGGCGACCAGAAAATTTCGCGAGTCATGAACGATTTTTTGCGTGATCACGGCTGCCGGAATAACCTCCGGCCATGAATTCTCCGGCATTAGAAAAATGATGCTGCCGAACACCGGCCCCGCTTTTGCCAACAGGTTCATGTCGGGAAGGGTGTCCGCGCCATGGCTAATCAGGGAACTGAGGAGCGTCAGATCCGCACGGTCTGGTTTGAGAGATTGCAACTGCTGGATCAGCGGATCCGATGCAACACACCAGCGGCGAAGTTCTTGCATCGCGTTGTCAAAGATCTGCTTTGGCCCCTGCGTCTTATGCGCGCTGACTCTCAACATCGCAGTCGGCCAATACGCCGCATACTTTCGAGACAACTCCGCGTATTCCTCCAGAGCCATATCAAGCCCGGGAAGCTTCAATGGGCTCGGAATCTCGCTGTGAGCCTGCAGCTCGACCGCATTGGTCGCTGCGAGACACTCCAGTACGCCCGTCAGATCGTCGCGCGGCGTTAGCAACTCGAACCAGCGAGTTTCTGCGGGCCGGAGACTCATTGCCGGACTCCGATATCGGGTGCAAAAAGTATTCGCGTAATCAGGCCGCCGCGCATGCGTTCTACGTCCAGTGCCGTCAGGCCAAGGTGGCAAAAGACCGCAATTACGTTTTGTGCGTAACGTCTGAAGTTTCGTTTGAACAGCGCCTCGAGTTGCTCACGAAGCCTGTCACCGTCCTGTGCGTTGCCGGCATCGTCCATGTATTTCAGGTGGGTGATGACCTCACCCTGAAGTTTGCCCAGAGCATCGCGCTGACTATCAGCTGTGTGGGGCCACTGTCGCCGCCAGTCAGACAGCCAGCCGTCCAGGCGGTTCTCGCGCATTGATTCCGCACCTGGCAATTTGAGTTGCGGATCATTGGCGAGCCATGCGAGTGGCTTCTCGCTGTGACGGAGGTATTCGAGCGCCGGCAGCTGCGGCAAGGTGGACAGGCAGGCAATTGCCGGCCGCCAGGGCGATGGTGCCCAGGAAGCTATCCGTCTGGTATACGCAGACCATTGGCCTCTCAGTGTGCGCTCCATGTCGTGGCTGGTATCCGACGGCGTTATCGGTCGTACCCAGGGCGCGAGAGAGGTTTCCCGCAGACCGTGCAGATAGCCCGCCAGGTCGGCGGCAGCGTCGAGATAGCGCCACGTTGCCACGCTTGGCCTGGCTCCGTGACGAGCCTGTACCCGCGCCTGCACGTAGGCAAAATCACGTTCCTGGACCATCTCGCTCAGCTGTAGTCAAGACCTTCGCCAGTTGCATCACTGCCGCCTTCAAATAGTCATCGTCGAGAGAATCCGGATTTTCACCGGCGACAGTCGCGTCGAAACCTGACTCAATGTCTTTGACTTTAGCCTCGGATGCCATGTCGCAACGCTGGTGCAGCAAGCGAATACGGCTGTCTGTTCGTCTGGCAATTGATCGCGCACGGACCCGTGCCTTCTCGATAATCCGGTTCGCCCGATTTCGACAGTCATCGAGCGTTTCGGCCATACGTCGTTCCGCCTCGAGGACCTGGTTAATCGCTTCCTGAGGGCTCTGCAACTCTTTGTCTTTGGGTAATTGAGGCCTCAAGGAAAGACTCCCTATTCGTGATCATGAGCTTTGAGCACGGCGAATATGTATTGACACCAGTATCCTAAGAGTCGTGTCGCAATGTGGGCATCGCGGAATCCACCTATATCAATAGGTGCGAGGCACCCGTTGTCCGAAGCGCGAAAACAGGAACTGGTCGCACATGATCATCGCAATGACATCTGACGTTCGGATTTACACCAGACTTTTCTCCGATTCGGGTCTTCGTTACACCGGGCTGGCTCGCCACGGGACCCGGTTCACGTTTGAACTCCGCCAGTATTTTCTTCTCGTTGGCATGACACTCCTGCGCGGCCATTATCGGCTTTATCAGGTGCGTCCGCGATATCAGGTGAGAACCCGATCGAGTCCTCGAAGTCATATCGAGTGTAGTCAATTGCCCGGCTTGATTGCGTCACTAGCGCATCGCGAACGCTAAATCCGAAGGTATTTCTGGAAAAGCTTTTGTAGTTCCATAACAATGAGAACTGACAACGCGCAACCAATCAACAACAGCCAGGTTTTCCCGTCAACCGGTTCCGTGCTGAGAAGTGCGTGTCCCCACGGCAAATAAAGCATCGTTAAGTGAACAAGGAATGCCGCCACCATACCGATCATGAGTATGGGGCTTTTGCGGGGAGAAATAGAAAAGGCAGATTGCGTCTCGGATCGGCAATTGAATATATGTACATTTTCAAACAGCACCATTAACAGCAATAGTGCGTTTCGTGCGGAGTACTCTGTCCAACCGTGGGTCAATAGCCACTGATAGACAACGAAACCTACGGAACCCATCACTAACGCAGACAAGATCGTCCGCTCAATCATGATCCGATTGAATACTGACTCATTCGGCGGTCTCGGCGTTCGCCGCAGAATGCCTTTTTCACCGGGTTCGAATGCCAGCGCAACGTCCTGCATGCCGTTGGTGACAAGGTTCAGCCACAGGAGTTGCGCCGGAAGCAACGGCAGCGGAAGGCCAAAGCTCACGGCTAACGCAATCAAAATGACCTCGGCGAGTCCAGTGGATATAAGCAGGAAAATGACCTTGCGCACATTGTCGTATGCGATTCTCCCTTCTTCGATGCCGCTAATAATCGTTGCGAAATGATCATCCGTGATGACGATATCGGCTGCGTCCCTGGCGACGTCAGTACCACCTCGTCCCATCGCGACACCGATGTTGGCCGCCCGCAGCGCCGGCGCATCATTGACACCGTCTCCAGTAACCGCCACGTAGTGGCCTGATTCGCGAACAGCGTGGACGATGTCGAGCTTTTGCCGCGGCGAGACACGCGCAAATACCTTTGTTCCCGGTAGGAGAGTTGCGATATCTGGCGAAGTGGCTGGCAATTCGGTGCCGTTGACAACCTCATCCGCCGATTCAGCAAGTCCGAGGTCGCGAGCAATCGCCAACGCGGTGACCGGGTGATCTCCGGTGATCATTATGGTGCCAACACCTGCCTCAGCAGCGGCCAGGATGGCATTGCGTACGCCAGGCCGTAATGGGTCTTTCATCCCAACCAGACCGAGAATGCAAACGCCGGCAGGCTCGGACGGCGTAGCCAGCTGATCAAAGTTCTCCGGTGCCGGTCCTTCTGCAAGTGCCAATACACGATAGCCCTCAGCCGCCATGTGCTGAGCGACTTCAAGCATACCTTCGCCGACGAGCGGATCCTCGCTCATTGTTACAATCCGCTCCGGCGCGCCCTTTACAAGCACGCGCAGTTGATCGTCTATACGATGGTAACTCGCGGCGAAGCGCCATTCGGGCTCAAAGGGAATGCTGTTGATCTGTGAATGCGCCTGGAGCAACAGCTCTCGATGCAGGCCAAACTTGTGTGCCAGGGACAACAACGCGACATCAGTCGGATCGCCCCGCCAGACCCAACTATCGCCGTGCGCATGCAGGTCGCCTTCGTTACAAAGCGCGCAAGCGCGCATCAATCGTGCAAGAAGTGTATGTTGGATTGGGTCGATCACTTGGCCTTCCAAAAGTATATGACCGCCCGGCGCAAAGCCCTGCCCGGTGACCTCAAACTTTTTACCGTCCGTAAGCCGAATCTGACAAACGGTCAGCTCATTGCAGGTGAGTGTGCCTGTCTTGTCGCTGGCAATCAGTGTGCAACTACCCAATCCCTCGACAGCCGCCAAACGACGAATAATGACTCCGCGCTTGACCATGCGGCGACTGCCCACAGCAAGGGCGACCGTGAGCGCTATCGGCAATCCTTCGGGTATAGCCGAGACAGCCAGCGCGATAGCGACGAGCAACATCTCGTTAATGCTGTAGCCTTGTATCGATACGCCAAGGACTGCGATCAAGGCGGCTAGTGCAAGTACAGCCACACCTATGCGGCGACCGAAACGCGCCATCCGCTCGACCAGCGGAGGTTCTCCCTGATCCGTAGCAAAAACATCCGCCGCAAGACGACCGACTGCGCTGGCAATACCGGTCGATACGACCACGCCCCGACTCCTGCCATGTACGATCATGGAGCCGGCAAAGACCATGTTCCGGCGATCCGCGAGCGCAGTGTTTTCGGTTCCTTGCCAAGCCGGGTCTTTGAAAACTGCGAAAGACTCGCCTGTGAGGAGGGACTCATCGACTTCAAGTCCCTTGGCGCCCAACAAGCGCAGGTCGGCGGGGACTCGATTGCCGGACTCAAGCCAGACATTATCGCCAGGCACGAGCTCTTCGGCATCAATGTCACGGACTTCGTCATCTCTCAGGACACTCGCTCTGATTTTCAGGAGCTTTTGTAGTGCGTGCGTGCTTCTTTCCGCCTGTGCTTCCTGATAACTCCCAATTAATGCGTTAATCAGCAGCACTGCGACAATAAAAGCGGCGTCTTTGTACTCGCCGGTAGCGGTAGCGACAATGGCGGCAATGCCCAGTATGTATATGAGCGGATTCGTGAATTGCCGAACGAACATCTGCCACAATGTGAGCGGTGGCTTCTCCGGTAGTCGATTCCTTCCGTATTTTTCCAGTCGAATGAGCGCCTCCGCAGACGTTAGTCCTCCGTCAGAGGTCTCCAGGCGAGTCAATACCTCGGACGCCGAATGCACGTGCCACAGGGAATCGTCACGCAGGACCTCTACCTGCGATGTTGTCATTGTCTTTGGCACGGCTTAGGAGTGGAGTGCGAAGACGGGGCTTGTGGTATGAAATAGCATATGTTGGGTGACACCACCGAAAACTAACTCGCGCATTCTGCTGCGCGAGTACGCACCCATGACAATAAGATCAGAATCTGCCTTCTTACAGGCCTCTTCGATCTCTTTCGGAATATCCAGTCCCTTGGTCACGCTTCGCGTGCACTTCACACTCCAGAAAGTCAGGTACTGTGCGAGGCTTGCGGACTTTGGCCCGAGTCGGTTTTCGGGCCCACAACTACAGATATGAACCGATTCTGCCCTCGTCAGCAGCGGTCGTGCGGCAGCTACCGCACATGCGGCCTCCACGCTTTCGTTCCAGGCTACCAGCAGACGCTTTCCTACGGATGAAACCGGCGCTTGCGGAAGGATTAACACTGGCTTGCTCGAGTAAAGCAGGGTCTCCACTCAAACTTCAGCTTGCGATTCGTGTTGAATCTGTCTTTCCGGCACGGCGCCGAGGTTACTTACAATCATGGAAAGAGCCCAGAGGATATCGTCGAGGGTAATGATGCCCTTGATGGTCGAACCACTTTTGACCAGCACGCGCCGAACCGCGTGCATATTCATGGTCCTGGCTATTTCAAAAATGTCGGCGTCTCTGTCGACCGTCACCAGGTCCTGGGAGCTTAAATCTCCGGCAGCGACGTCGTCGAGGTCGACATCACAGGCAATTCCATGGACAACAATGTCCCGGTCTGTAACGACGCCGATCGGCAGGGACCCGGTGTCGCCCAAGCGTGTGATAACTACGTCGCCGATGTGGTGATCCCGCATTAGTTTCGAAATGTCGTACAGACTTGCGTGTTCGTCGGCCGTGATCATGTCCGTACGGCAAAAATCCATTGCACGCAGCGTTTTCGTTTCCAAAATGATGCTCCTTCAAAGCCTGAAGGCAGGCGGGTATTTGGATGTCATATTGACTTTGCCACAGGTCCGGAGGGTGCGGCAGCGGTATTTCTACCTATTGGATTTAGCGCCGAACGGGCGCGCAGGAGAATCCCGGGACGATGATGGTGTCCCTAATTGACGAAATGAACTACGCGTCGAGATCGGGTATTAGTTCGCTCTCGAGCTGTGCAATCATATCTTTGAGAATCAGGCGGCGTTTCTTGAGTCTGCGAATGCGAAGCTGATCGACGAGTGGGTCATGGGAGAGGCGGTCTATCAAGTCATCGAGATCGCGATGGCTGATGCGCAGCTCTCTGAGCCTGGCGAATTCTTTGAATGCTTCGGTATCGACTTTGTCGTTCATGAATGTCTGCAAGGATCCCTCCCAGGTTGGTCGTTGGCCTGTACCTGCAATAGTAGCTCACTTGACGCCCAATGTTACTCGCTTGACGGCACCATGCCGAGCCAGTCACGGTCTTCGGGCCCGATCACCAGGAAGTGCGGATTCAGAATTTCTGCTTTGCTGTTATAAGACAACGGTTTACCGTGTAAAGTTACGACAGAACCTCCGGCCTGTTCGACGACCGCCTGGGCGGCCCCCGTGTCCCATTCGGAGGTCGGGCCAAGCCGCGGATAAATGTCTGCCGCGCCTTCCGCAACCAGGCAGAATTTCAGGGAGCTGCCCATCGGCAGCATTTCATACTCACCGAGATTTCCGAGAAATCCATCCAGGCTGGCGCCCCTGTGGGATCGGCTGCCGACTACGCGGGCAGGCCGGGCAGTCTCTTCGGCAACATTGATTCTGACCGGTGAAGCATTCGAATCACGAAGCTCGGCCCCGTAGCCGGCGCAGCCTATATAAGTCTTGGCTTTGACGGGCACATGCACAACGCCAAAGACCGGCCTTCCCTGTTCGATCAAAGCAATATTGACCGTGAATTCTCCATTGCGGTTTACGAATTCCTTGGTGCCGTCCAGCGGATCGACGAGCCAGTACGTCTGCCACTGCGATCGCTCAGCGAATTCGGGCATGCCCGACTCCTCGGACAAGATGGGGATTTCCGGTGCAAGCCCCCGGAGCCCGGCATCGATACAGCGATTCGATGCCATATCGGCCTGAGTCAACGGAGATGCGTCGGCCTTTTCTTGTACATCGAATTCGGTCGCGTAAACTGCGAGGATCGCATCACCGGCCTTGATAGCCAGCGCGACTACGGGTTCGATCAATCGTACAAGGTCCATGGAAATCTCTGACATCGGTTGGGCGCGCAGTATAAATCAGCAAAGACAGAAATGAATCCAAAAATACTGCTCGAGAACTGTGACACGCTCATGCTGGATATGGACGGGACGGTCCTGGACCTCGCGTTCGATAACTATGTCTGGCAGGAGCTGATGCCCGAGGAGTATGCGAAGCTGGCGGGTATAAGCGCCGATGAAGCCCGCGATTATCTGTACACAAGATTCCGCAGTATGGAAGGCAAGCTCGACTGGTATTGCCTGGATCACTGGAGCGAGCAACTCGGCCTCGACGTTCTTGCGATTCATCGCGAGGTCAATGAACGCATCGGCTACCTGCCCGGCGCGCGGCGTTTCCTGGAGACGGTATCGAAGCGGGAGATTCGCCTGTTGCTGGTCACCAACTCGCATCGTGATACGCTCGCCCTCAAGTCGGAAGTGACCGGAATCGCCGAGTTTTTTGATGAAATCTACACGTCTCACGACGTCGGACACGCCAAGGAAGATCAGCCGTTTTGGCAGGCATTACAAGACGCCGAATCATTTGATCCCGGGCGCACTTTGTTTATCGATGACAATATTTCTGTGTTGCGAAGCGCACATGAATTTGGCGTCGGGATGTTGCTAACAGTGACCCGACCGGACACGACGGCGCCGCTCAAGGGCGACTGCGAATTCGCAGGCGTCGAAGGCGTGGTCGATTTGTTGTTTTAGGCTGGCAGACATTCAGGCCACCAGCAGATAAGTGCCCGCGGCGATCATTAGCAAGCCAGAAATGCGACCGAATAAATTGCCATGCGGCCACAGTTTTTCGAGCAGGACAAAGATCGCGAGGCCGGCAATCCACACCAGGTTCATTATGCCGCCGGCGAACAGCAGCGCCATCAACAACCAGCAACATCCGATGCAATAGAAGCCGTGCTCCAGCCCCATAAGCGCTGCACCGGAACGGCTGTCGCGCCAGCGTCGGGAGATGAATTCTGCCGGTGAACGGCACTGTTTCAAACAGGCGCTTTTCAATGGCGATAGTTGATATATGCCGGCGGCGATCAGGAACGATGCGGACAGTACGATGTTCGTGCTCCACATCATCATCGCATGCAGCAGCCCGGCCTGTTCGAGTGACCACTGAAGTGTCGTCGCCGCCAGGCTGAAGGCGAGCCATATCGACAGGTATCCGCCAAGGAACGCGGCGGTCGGGACGGCTGCGTGATCAATCTGACCCTTATCCTGAGCGTGTCGGTAGACGCGGGCGTAGAGCAGAATCATCGGTGCTGCACTCGGTACCATCATGGCAATCATCATGATCCACCACATGAGCGCCATGCTTATCCAGTACGACGGATCCCATGCAGTGCCAGCGGTGCTCTGATGTGTTGGCAGGGGAAATTGCCAGGTAGTCATGGCAGCAGGATTCATCCCGGTCCCGGCCCCTGAAAGCAGGTAAAGCCAGGACAAGAGACAGATGACGACCAGGCCGACACCGACAATCCAGCGGTCACGACGAAGCAAGGCTTCAGTCGCAGTCATAAATGTGATCGACCGAGCCTCAGGCGGCCGCGCTACTGACAATGCCGTGGTTGTTGAGGTGGATATGCGCGAATTGCGCATAGGAGTTTTCGTACGACATCTCGATGGGGCCGGTTGTCTTGAATGTCGCGCTTCCCATTTCGGCAAGGCTGTACTCGAAACCATGGGGCAGGTCGATACGTGCGCGATGCTCCTCGCCAGTCACGGGGTTGCGGATGGGTTCGCCTTTACTCTCGGCGAGTCCCTCTACAAATGCGCGCCCACTCCTTGCCTCGACGTCGATCTCGATCTCAATCGGCTTGAAGACGGGTTCGAAAACCTCCACCAAGGTGCCAGCGAAAACATTCCATATCGTCGCACCCGGATCGGTCTCCTCACCGCTCAGGATCGTCAATAATGCTTGGCGTTGCGCGTCGTCGGCACGCTCGTCGACGACAATAAAGGCTTTGCCGCCACCTTCGTGAATAGGGCCTGGCCACCACATGGCAGCGACAGCCCGCAAACCATCGAGAATCGTATCACCGAAGTGGCCTTTGGTGATTTGAAAACCCGCCATTGCTTCGCAATTTCCATGCGTGGGCAGTGCATTGAACTGACATGGACAGCCGTAGGCACAATTGCACGCTACCAACTCGTCTGCTTGAATCTCCCAAGGTGTCATCTTTGCTCCCTCCTTTTTCGTTGAAATTCGAGTCGCTTAAGCGGCCACATCGTGCTGACCAAGATCAGGAATCTACTCTCCCGGATATTACCCCGCTATTCCCAGGCTGGCGACAGGCCTGCTCGTAGCCTGTTTCCCGATTCCGTTTGCTCCCGGACGATCCTGTAGAAATGCTCGGCGAGCTTCATATCGTCTAGTTGTGCCGCAGCTGCAGCCGCACCCAGCAAAGCATTCAACCGGTTTGGAGATCCTTTCAATACGACCTGATACTCCGTCAATGATTTCGCATAGTCGCCCGTCTCGAAAAGCATGTCGGCATATAATTCGCGTGCCGGCAGGACTTCACCAGGTGTTACCGGATTCTTGTCCACTGCATCCTCCCGGTCAGCAGCCGCGGCTGCGCGATCCAGCGATTGTCCCGTTTTGCCGTCGGATAACCAGATCCAGGACTGCAAAGCATCGGACTGCACCTGCACTTCCTCTCGCCAATAAGGCAAGGCCGTATCGGGCAATTCTTGTTGCAACTTCTTGATCGCTGACAGTTCCTGTCGAGCTTGCTCGGGTTTTCCACGGCGAGCCGCGCCGATGCCGCGCGCAAAATAATGTATTGATTGAGCCCAACCGAACTCCTCCCATGCGAAATCTTCTCGTATCAACTGTAGTCTGCTGGCCTCGTCCCAATCGCGGCGTTCCAGTGCGTAGCGCGCCGGTGCTGCAGCGTAGGAGTACGCAACTTTGAAATTTTCGGTATCCGTTTTCTTGATGTTGGCGAGTTGCACGAGTAGTTGCTTTGCCTCGTCGTCTCGAGCCGTTTGCAGCATGGCGTACATTAGATAGTCAATGCCGTGTAGCCCTTCGTCATAGTGGCCGGGTAACTTAGCCCGCTTCGTATACTCGGCCGCTGACTGCGTGGAGTCGTGGTTCGATGATAACGACCGGTCCCAGAGACCGAGACGCGTAAATATGTGCGACGGCATATGCTGGGCGTGTGCGGAATTCGGTGCTGCATCCGCATAGATCATGGCGGCGTCAAGCGCCAGATGCGCCAGGCTGGGATAGTCATAACTATGAATCAAATAGTGCAATACGCCCGGATGGGTCGGCTGCGATGCTCGTACCCAATTCAACAAACCCGCAGACTTAAATTGATTGGCATAGGATTTGTCGTGCGGGTCCGCAGTTGCAAGGAGCGCCAAGGAGTAGAATATGGCGGCTTCCGGATCATCGAGATTGTTCGCATAGACCTCACTCATTCGTGACTCATAGTCTCGTGCCCGTTCACGATGTGTGCTGGTGTCGTTGCCGGAATAAAATGACATCAACGCCTGGATGAATGCCACCTCGCGAGGTGTTGCTTCCAAGTTTGCTGCACCCGCAAGTAATGTTGCGCCCCGCTCCAAGGCTGACCTGCTCGGTGGCGCCCATAGCGGATGCCATATACTCATCGCAGCTCCCCAGCGCGCCATCGCACATTCAGGATCCTTATCGATTAGCTCGTTGAATATCCTTGTTGTCTCGGGATATTCGAAGGAGTGGAGGAGCGTTATTGCATGATTGAATTCCGACTGCACCCCGGGCGCGCAGGAATTCTCGAATTGAACCTGTGTCGAAACTGTTTCGGCCCCAAAACCGGCCAACGGAAGGACGTTGACTATTGCAATGAGTGATGCCGCAACTACCCTTTTCCGAGCAAAACCGAGCTTTATCATTCCTTCCTCCTGATCAGTTCTGAATTATTCTTGTTAGCGCGGGCAAGGTGCCCGCTCTGGGAGCAAACTATTTGTGAATTCCGGCCTAGCTGTTCTTCGGCTCGGCTTTTCGGCTGCGATTGTGCGAGCGCCCTTTGCCCGATGGCTTGCCAGATCGCTGGCGATTGCCGCCGGGCCGGCCTCTACCAGGCCCGCTCTTCTTTGGTCGATACGCCGGCTTCTTAAGCTCCGGGAGCAGGGCGGGGTCGTAGTTCGCAACCGGAATCTTGTGGCCAATAAATTCCTCGATGTCGGGCAGGTACATTGCATAGGATTCGCAACCCAGGCTGATCGCGTCGCCCGCAGCCCCGGCACGTGCAGTCCTGCCGATACGATGAACGTAGTCTTCGCGATCCTGGGGAAGGTCGTAATTGATAACGCACTGCACATCCGGAATGTGCAGGCCGCGGGAGGCGACATCCGTGCCTATTAATACCGGCAGCTCTCCACTTTGAAAACGCAGGAGCATGCTGAGGCGTTTTTTCTGAGGAACGTCTCCCGAGATCGCCTGAGCATCGATGCCATTTTCCTGCAAATAGGCCTGAACGCGTTCCGCCTGTCTTTTCATGTTGACGAACACCATAATGCGGCTTGCGCCCATCTCGCGGATCAGGCCAACGAGCAGGGGCATTTTTTCCTGATTTGACGGAAAGAAAATTGCCTGGCGGACTCGATCGGCAGTCACTTTGTCGGGAGCGATCCGAATGAGCTCCGGCTCATTCATGTGTTCGTAAGCGAGCTCCATGACACGCTGGGACAGCGTCGCCGAAAAGAGCATGTTGAGCCTCTTGTCCGGCGGCGGCAGGCGCCGAAGAAGATAGCGAATGTCCTTGATGAAACCGAGGTCGAACATGCGGTCAGCTTCATCCAGAATGGCGACCTGAACCTTGTCCAGCTTGAATACGCCCTGCTTGAAGTAGTCGATAATCCTGCCGGGCGTGCCGATCAGGAAATCGACGCCCCCTTCGATGTGTCGTCGCTGCTTTTCATAATCTGTGCCGCCAAAAGCCAGCGCGGTAGTGAGGCCCGTGTGTTTGCCGAGCACATCCGCATCCTTGGCGATCTGCACAGCGAGCTCGCGGGTCGGCGCCAGGATAAATACCCTGGGTTGTTTCTTGCCGTCGTCGTCCGCCGGCATCGTCAGGAGGCGTTGATAGGCGGCAATCAGGAATGCGGCCGTTTTGCCGGTACCTGTCTGCGCCTGGCCTGCCACATCGTGGCCCTTGAGCGCGATCGGCAGGGTGCTGGCCTGAATCGGCGTGCAGTACTCGAATCCGGCATCCCGGATGCCGGCGAGCACGCTCTCATGGATTTCCAGAGTGTCGAATCTGAGGTCGCTCAGATGGTCAGCAGACATGAGGTTCCGGTCAGAAAATGTGGGTTAAGGGCTTGCAAAATGGCTCGCGAAGGGGTCAAATTGGCTCAATATCGACGCGACAGTCGTCGCACCTGCCAGATTCGCCACCATCGAAATCCAAGAGAAGCCGCGATAAAGCTGCGACATATTGCCTGATTGAGTAGGCAGCGTCATCCATTTTGCAATGTTCGTCTTTTCTGGATTTTCTGGCGGGCATGGCCAAAACCAAGTAATCACAATTCATTTGGAGGGGATAGCCGGTGAACGAGAAGATCGTCCACACGAATGATGACAGTTTTGAGGATGATGTCCTCAAATCCGAAAAAGCCGTTTTGCTCGATTTCTGGGCGGAGTGGTGCGGCCCGTGCAAGATGATTGCGCCGCTTCTCGACGAAGCCGCCGATCAATACGAAGACAAGCTTATGGTCGCCAAGCTGAATATCGACGAAAACCCGAATACACCAGCGAAATACCAAATTCGGAGCATTCCAACACTGATGCTGTTCAAAGACGGCGAAGTGCTGGCGCAAAAGCTGGGTGCGATGCCGAAGAAAGACTTGACTGATTTTCTGGAAACTAATCTGTGAGAGGGTACTTGGGTAATTCAACAAGAAGTCGGCCAAAGCAGTCGGCTAAAACAAAGAGTTCGGGTGGGTCTCCGAATCGGCGCCGTAGGCGAAAAACCAACTATGACGAATATCCCGATGACGAAGGTAGTCTCGAGGTAATTCCGCCGGAGCAGCTCGAACAAAGCAAGAACATCATGAACCTGACGGAACTCAAGACGCGGCCTGCCGCCGCTCTCGTTGAGCTCGGTGAGTCGCTTGGCCTGGACAACCTGGCCCGCTCGCGCAAACAGGACATCATCTTCTCCATTCTCAAAGCGCACGCCAAGCTCGGCGAGGACATCTATGGAGATGGCGTTCTGGAGATTCTCCAGGACGGCTTCGGCTTCCTGCGGTCTGCGGACAGTTCCTATCTGGCGGGTCCGGACGACATTTATGTCAGCCCGAGCCAGATTCGACGCTTTAATCTTCGGACCGGCGACACAGTTTCAGGCCTGATTCGGCCGCCAAAAGACGGTGAACGTTATTTTGCGCTGCTCAAGGTCGGCGAGATCAATCACGACGCGCCGGAGAACGCCAAGAGCAAGGTACTTTTCGAGAACCTTACTCCACTGTTTCCGCACGAACGCCTGTTGCTCGAGCAGGGCAATGGCAGTACCGAGGACCTGACGGCTCGTATCATCGACATGGTCGCGCCGATCGGCAAAGGCCAGCGTGGCCTGATCGTTTCACCGCCGAAAGCAGGTAAAACGATTCTGCTGCAGAATATTGCCTCCGCCATTTCGGCAAATAATCCAGACGTGACATTGATCGTTCTTCTGATCGATGAACGGCCCGAGGAAGTGACCGAGATGTCGCGCTCGGTGCGCGGCGAAGTCGTTTCTTCGACTTTCGACGAGCCGGCGAGCCGCCATGTTCAGGTTGCTGAAATGGTCATTGAGAAAGCCAAGCGCCTGGTTGAGCACAAGAAAGACGTCGTCATTCTTCTCGATTCGATAACGCGACTCGCACGCGCCTACAATACGGTTGTGCCCTCATCAGGCAAGGTGCTGACGGGTGGTGTCGATGCGAACGCGCTGCACCGGCCGAAGCGATTCTTCGGTGCAGCAAGAAACATCGAAGAGGGAGGCAGCCTGACGATTCTCGCGACCGCACTGGTCGATACCGGATCCAAGATGGATGAGGTGATCTACGAAGAGTTCAAAGGCACCGGCAACATGGAAATCCATCTGGATCGGCGCATTTCCGAAAAACGCGTTTTCCCGGCGATCAACATCAACCGTTCCGGTACACGCAAGGAAGAGTACCTGACGGAACCCGAAGAGCTTCAGAAGATGTGGGTGCTAAGAAAAGTCCTTCATCCGATGGACGAGCTCGCTGCAGTCGAGTTCCTGCTATCCAAGATGCAGGACACCAAGACGAATGCGAAATTCTTCGAGGCGATGAAGCGGTAGCAAGTTCCAGCCGCGTTACAAATTTCTTGCGGTAATTACTACTGTCGCGTTCCGCGTAAGTCGTATATGTAGTTTCAATCACTGACGTGCGCAACGATGTTGCATGTGATGAGAATTGAAACTGTGTCAACTGTAACTTTCCGGTTCGGCAAGCGAGCATTCCTGTTTGCCAGTCTGCTGTTTGCTGCGTCCGTTTCTTTTGCTGCGGAGCAGGTCCCTGTACCGCCGATGACCCCGCCAGTGATGCAGGCTTTTCGTTTGTCTGCGCCGCCTCAGATCGATGGAGTCGTCGTCGGCGATTCTGCATGGGACGGTGTTCAATCGACGACGCGCTTTTGGCAAGTCCGGCCCTATGAGGGGCAGCCGGCGACGCAACGAACCGAGGTTCATATCGGTTTCACAGACGACGCACTCTACATCGGCGTCATCTGTTTCGACGATAATCCGGCAGGAATTATCGTTGCTGACAGCAGACGGGATTCGTCGCTCGACGACACTGATAGTTTTCAGGTCGTTCTTGACAGCTTTCACGACAAGCAGAATGGATTTGTCTTCGGCACCAATCCCGCGGGCATCGAATATGATGGTCAGGTCATTAAGGAAGGCGCGGGCGACTTCAGCTCCGGTGGTGGTGGTTTCAACCTCAACTGGGACACGAGTTGGACAGTCAATGCCACCATCTCCGACATCGGCTGGAGCGCCGAGATGGAGATACCGTTCAATTCGCTGCGTTACGGGCCCGAAGACGTACAAACCTGGGGCGTCAACTTTCAACGCAACATACGTCGAATCAATGAAATCGCATACTGGGCACCGCTGTCTCGTCAGCACGACATTTTTCGTGTCTCGAGCGCCGGCACCGTCGAGGGTATTGAGGTCGCCGGCCAGAGGAACCTGAAGTTCACACCGTATGCGCTTGGGCAGGCCGCGCGCGGTGGAGATCTGCCACCCGGTACCCAGTATGACGAAGAGTTCGGCTTCGATATCAAGTATTCGATAACGCCGAGCCTGACACTCGATGCCACCTACAACACGGACTTCGCCCAGGTCGAAGTCGATGAGCAGCAGGTCAACCTGGATCGCTTTAGCTTGTTCTTTCCTGAGAAACGCCCATTTTTCCTCGAGAATGCCGGTCAATTTGCCGTGGGAAACGCAGAAGAGGTAGAGCTGTTTTTCAGCCGGCGAATCGGCATCAGCGACTCAGGTGAGCAGATACCGATCGAGGCCGGCGTTCGCCTCTCGGGCAAGCTGGGCGAAGCCACGAATTTAGGACTCTTGTACATGAGTACCGAGGCGGTCCCCGGCATCGCACCCGGCAATGATTACGCAGTAGCCCGGGTCAATCAGGAGTTTCAGAACCGCTCCTCACTTGGTGCCCTTTTTGTCGATCGAAGTGGCGACGGCAGCTTTCTGCTCCCCGCTGATCAGGACGAGAATCAGACCTATGCCATAGACGGACGCCTCGGTATTGGTGAACACATCGACCTCGAAGCCTGGGTGGCCAAAACGGACACACCCGGCTTCACGGGAAACGATGATGCGTTTGCGCTCAGTTCGAGTTACAGCACCGCTGAGTGGTTAGCCGTACTTGCGTATACCGAGGTTGGCGGAGATTTTAATCCGGAAGTCGGCTTCCTTGCGCGCCGTAACTATCGCAAGTACAACGGTCGCATAATGCGCCGGATCAGACCCGATGACCTATGGGGCCTGCACGAATTGCGTCCGCACATCTCCTATCGCGGCTACTGGGATTTCGATGATTTTCAGGAAACGGGTTGGTTGCATATCGATAATCACTGGGAGTGGAAAAGCGGACTTGAAATTCACACCGGCGTCAACTTTACGCTCGAGGGCGTGAAGGAGGCGTTCGACATTGTCGATGGCGTTACCGTCCAACCGGGCACTTACAAGCATGAGGAGTTGCAGCTTGAGTACCACACGGACGAGGGCGCGCCGCTCAGTTTCAGCCTGGCGGCGTTTATTGGTGGTTTTTTTGGCGGCGACAGGGTAAGCCTGCGGCCAACGCTGCGCTACCGCACCGGTGAAACATTCAGTACCGAACTGACTTGGGACCACAACGATGTCGAATTGCCCGTGCTCAACGGCGATTTCGAGGTCAACGTCGCCCGCCTGCGAGTTTCTTATTCATTCACGCCAAAGATATTGCTGCAGGCACTGGTTCAGTATGACGATCGCAACGACGTCACCGCGACCAACTAACGATTCTCCTGGCTACAATCAGCCAATGCAGGCCTGTTTCTCGTCTACAACGAAATAAACGAGTTCAGTAACCGTGGCCGGGACCCCGGGCGCGAATTCATCATCAAATACAGTCGAATCTTCGACGTACTGAATTAGATTCTGACTACCAAAATCTACGGCGCATCCCAGCGATGCAGCGGGACGACTGATTCCTTCGGAAACTCGCTCGTATCCCTGTCCAGCTCGACGTAACCGTCCGTACCGCTCAAAGCAGTGAAGTCCCCTGAGGTATTCGTTGGCGCGGGTTGTGCCAGGCGTTTGCCACGGCTGTCAGTGACAAGACGGACAGGCAGGAAGCAGGTCAATTCGGGTTTAAAGCTCACATTTTCAGAAAGTACGGCCGTCTCGTCGTGCCTGGCTGGCCGACCACTCGCCAGGAACAGGGCAGGCAAAACATACTGCCTGCAGCAGACTAACGTCGACACAGGGTTGCCAGGCAATGCGAATACGGCCTGACCGTCGGGACCCATGCCGAACCACATCGGCAGGCCCGGGCGTTGCGAGATCTTGTGAAAGACCACATCGACACCGAGCTTGGCCAGCACCTGCGGCACGTAATCGGCCTTGCCCATAGAGACGCCGCCGCTCAGCAACAGGACGTCGGATCTGTCGAGGTGTTCGGCAAGGCTTTTCTCGAGCAGTTCCGGTTCATCCACCAGGTGCTCATGCTCGCTCGAACAAAATCCCTGGCCCTGCAACATCGCGACGAGTGCAGGGCCGTTGGACAAACGAACCTGATGATCTGATATCGGCCGACCGGGCGGCACGAGTTCATTGCCGGTTGAAATAACACTGATGACGGGTTGCCTGCTGACACTGACTTTGTCCAGGCCACAGGAGGCGATGATGGCAATTTCCATCGGAGAGATCGTCGTGCCTGCAACGATGACTTCCGTGCCTTTACTGTGATCCGATCCCTGTGGATGAATGAACTGATTTTGCGTTGCCGCGTAATCTGCCTCGATTTCAGCAACGCGGTCAGCAACACTGATACGTTCCACCGGAATGACACAGTCGGCGTTCTTCGCCATCACCGCGCCGGTCATGATCTCGATACAGCTGCCGTTATCCTCCAGCGTCTGAACAGGATCGCCGGCTTGCTGCGTTCCCTGAATCCTGAATTTTCGGGCGCCACCCGCCAACGCAGCGTAGTCTACGGCAATGCCATCCATGGTTACGCGATCAAACGGTGGCTGATCGCGCTCGGCACTGATTGACTGGCGAAGAATTCGACCGGTGGCATCCGCGAGGGCGACTTCCTCGGTTTCAAAAACCAGCATGGAATCCGCAATCGCCTTGCTCGCTTGTGCGGTCGTCAACATTTTCTATCGTCAGTCATTCAGATCAAACGGGCTAGAGATCGACAGACGCGAGGAACGGTTTTACGCCCACAGATTCGTAAAGCCGATCCGGTTGATACAAGGTATCGCCTTTCATCACGAGCACGGCGCGCCGAATTGCGCTGATGTCCTCGAATGGGTTGCCCTCCAACAGCACCAGATCCGAGTCCTTGTCGACCTCGATGGATCCCTTACGATCTGCAACACCCGTTACTCTCGCCGAGTCCAGCGTCGCGATCCGTAGCACATCTGCATTGGGAATGCCCGCCTCCGAGTAAAGCTCGATTTCTCTATGCACCGTGAACGCAGCCATGTGATCGCTGCCGGGCACCAATTGAATGCCGTTGTCGTGCAAGGCCTTCAACATGGCGGACTGATTCTCCGCAGAACGGCCCCATGCTTCGCCCATGTTCATTTCGGGATTGTAAAGATCCCGCGCAATGGTCGCCGGCAAATGATCGATTACAGCCGCAAAGGTCGGATCCGGCTCACCCGGCAGATGCCGCAGCTGGGTATCAAATATCGCAGCCGTCGCATCGACAACAACATTGTTTTCTTTAAGCAGATGGAAAAAGTCCTGTACCTCCTGACTTTCGAGGTCCAGATTGCCGGCCTCGTCCCCGTACAGGGTAAATCGGATTTGTTTGCGTGTATCTTCCCGGTCGCCTGCCGAAAAATTCAGGAATACCATATTGATGTGCTGAATCTCATCGTATCCGGCCCGTACTGCCTGCTCGGCCGACATGAAAGCCGGAATGTGACCGCTTAGACGCATACCGAGTGAGTGGGCGCGTTCCGCGATCGGGGCTACCCACTCAGGCTCGATCGAGCTATAGAGCTTGATCTGGATATAGCCATGCTCGGCAAAGAAATCGACGCGGTCCAACACTTCTTCGAGCGTCTCGGCCGACCAACCAGATGCAAACGGTCCGGCCTTGTCGATAAATCCGGCCCGATAGGTATTGGGCCCGATCACCTCGCCCGAGTCATGCTTTGCCGTCAACTCCATCGTCTTTTCGTGCACGCCGCCGATATTACGAACGTTGGTAATACCGCCGGCGATGTTGAGCACACCGTCCGATAAGGAAAAATGGCCGTGCATGTCCCAGAGTCCCGGCATCAGGGATTTTCCGCTACCGTCGATTCGAACCGCGCCGGCACTGTCTATCGGCGATTTGGATACTTCGATGATCTCTCCGCCATCAACGAGGACGTGATGGCCTTCATGCAGGCGGCCGCTCACAACATCGACGACATCGACGTTCTCGAATACCAACGGCGACTCCATACGATGCGCAAGGTCTCCTGTCAGGCGTTCTATATAGCGGCCATCCTCCTCAGACTGGATTTCACTGAGCCTGGACAAGACAGAGCGGTCCCAACCATTCGGAATCATGCCCAGGTAGCCACCGGCATCATAAGCGGCGACTTCCATTTCCTCGTCGAACCAGAGATAGGACGGAGTGAAACCGATACCCTTAAGCGCAAACAAGCTTAACGTCCGTTCGCCATCAGGCGAAGCTACTGATACGTCTCTGACCCTTTCTACCTTCGCGCTTCCCGTCGGGAACAAGGATATTTCATTGTCGATGCTGTTGGCCGCTGCACGCACGAGGGCGCCCATGGCGCCGTACGTGATGCCTTCATTCGGAAGATAGAACGATGGATCAGCCGTCGTGATGGATCCGCTCTCGCCCGGCGTGCTCCAGGAAGCTATGCCGTCGACATAACTGAACTCCTCGTCGATTGGCGCCTTGAACGGAGAGATCCCGGTAATCTTCTGCGAGGCAATCAGCCCGTTGTCGTTGAGTTGTAGCTCCGAATTGACACTCCATTCACGATTGTTCCAGTGCACAAAGGATTCATTCGTGATGCGCCCGTCACCGGTTCGCACAATTGTCGTCTGGCCCGCGGGCGTCTTGCCCTCCATGTACCAATCGTACTCTGCGGTCATACCGACCGGAGCCGCCTCCGACTTCGTCTCTTCGCTTTGTTCCTGGCTGCAGCCAAGGGCAGCAAACGAAATCACGAACAGTAGGCAAATGCGCAACTGCGCACGTTGGCTGGGGGTCATGGGCACGAATCTCTTTTATTAAGGAGTTTTGGAGCCGCCTAGACTACCCACTTGCAAAGCCAATGCAAAGTGGACACGCGGCTCCAGCCGTGTGTCAGGTGACGCTCGATCCCCGAATTATGCGAAACGCCCAGATAGCCAATCCCGAAGAAACGATCAGCCCGACCCACGATACGGTCATCGGAATTACTGCGTCGTCGACCTGGATCGACAAGCCGTACAAAAGCCTTAGCAAGTGCACTAACGCAACCAAAGTAAATATCAGACCTGACACTACACAATACCCTTTACCGCCCATCCTCTTGCTCCTCTGTAAGATCGTCTGTTGATTCTTATGAAATTCCGATCTTTATCATACGCGCGATCAAAAAGGCGCTCATCATCACGTAAGAGCCGACATTGGCAAAAATTACGGCGCGTTTCAGCACATCTCTGTCGATTGATTTGACCATCTTCCTAACGACTGGCAACTCAATAGCAAGAGAAAGGAAAAAAAACAGAACGACAAATGCGAGTGATAGAAAGTATGAGCTAGTTGTGCCTGGATTGACTACCATCATGGTCGGAAGATCAAAAAATATTTCGACCATCGTCAAACCGATTCCTGCCAGGGTGCTCGCTATATTTGCGACCACCACGGGCCATGCAGCAGCTCCGGCGGTCATCCCGGTCAGTTTTCGCAGAATCAGAATTTCGAGAATTACAACAGGAATGAGCCACAGAACGATACCCGTCATGGTCGTCGCAAGGATCGGGACGCCCGCATTCGCGAAAACGTAACCGGGCAAAAATAAGAGGGCTGCCAACAGGATGGCTGGTTTCATTCTGGTACTCATGAACGAGGCATGACCTTCAGCTGAGACGTCTGTGCGCACATCTGATTACCTCGCACTTCATTCACGTCCCGACTGTTCTTCGACTCGCTCCAAATAGAGATCCATGTGCTTCTTGTACGCCGGGTACGACGCGGCCGCCAGAATTAACGTTGCTAACGCCACACATAGTCCAATTGTTCGGGTGAGACCCCGGCCTAAGAGAGTTGCCACACCGGCACAAATGGCAGCAATTGCGGCAAATGCCATGCGACCGGCTGGTGAAATCACCACAATTCCGAGCAAAACCAATATACCCGACAACCATAGCAGCGCCCTTGCTGACTGATTGCGTAATGCCTGGCGTTCAATATCCGCCATCTAAAAGTCCAGCTGAGCTGCCATACCGCCCAGATTGATTAGCTGCACTCTATTCATATCCGGGCTGCTCCATCGATTTGTCAGGCGACAAACTCATGTTCGTATGATTGGATTCCACGCAACGTCGCGCCGACGGCACGAAATGACCAGCCCAGTTTTTGGCAGGCGAGCTCGTCCCAAGGCCCGTCTCCATAATATGTAATCGATGCTGGACTCTCCCCTAACGATTCAAGTGCCAATCGCATGATTTCTACGCGATCGATCGCATCATCGGACGTCTTTAGGGGCACTCCGTCAAGTTCAAAACCGGCCGACGCCAATTTGAATTGGGCAGTGTGGCGCCAACCACCGGTCGCAATAGCTACCGCATACCTATCAGATTGCCGTAGCCTAGACAGCATGCTCCTTGCACCAGGGATCTCTCGAAATGGACCGAAATCAGATACATATTTTTCCGTCGCAGCCAGAAACTGATCCTTTATAGCTGTAATGGTCATTGGATCACTTTCCAAACCATTATCGATAAGTAGTTGGTTTAGAATTCCAGAATCTGATACATGGCTGTAGTCAGCTAGGCCACTCCGAAATTTGACAGTCCCTAAAACACATTCAACGGCTTGCCTATAGAGCAAATCGTCCTTGTGCGAGGAACGAAGCAACGTTCCATCGATGTCAAATATCACGGCCTGCTTCATTTGTCGCCTAACTATTAATTATGCCCCGAAATTTGGGTGTTTCTTGGGGACAATATTGGCTTATAACCGTCTTGGGCATAGATAAGTGCCTGAGACTTCGAAATATTGGTGGAAGAATATATACCACATCCGAGGAAGGATATCGGACATGCTAATACTGCTTTGAGGTCCGTATTGCTGGCCTCAAAGCGTGGATGTATTTACCACTGAACCTGAAATCGAAGACCTACGGATTCACCGTCAGCCCATGCAGAAATATTGACATTGTCATTGAAGGGCTTGGTTAGCAGGTAGGACGAAATAACGCCAACGGCTGCGCCACCGATGACATCTAATTCGTCGTGATCGTCGCTTTCAATACGTAAGTGTCCGACATATGTTGCGACCAGATAAGCCGGTATGCCAGGGCGCCAACCATAACGTCTCTGTATGAATGCGGCCGAACTGAATGCAATAGAAGTGTGCCCGGACGGGAATGCGTCGGTGCTGCTGTCGTTCGGCGCATCTTTGTCTATGATCGAATTAAGGGCCAGGGTGCTTAATACAGTCAGTCCCAGCGATTTCGTCAGCGCCCAAGCTCCCTGATTATCTTGTTTGGTCAAGGTGAGCAAGTAGGCACTCGCAGGGAGCGCCAGCATGAGAATGTCTGCCTGAGTTTCCTCGTCGCTTTCGGCATGACATGTCCAACTACCGAGAGTTGTGACAATGATGAAGAAAATAAACCTTGGATTCATGCCTGCCTTGGACTGATGGGCGTTAGCGATTACCGACAGTGATTGTAGGTGTCTCTCAGATTAGGATCTGGTCGTTACAGTCTATTTTTCGCGTGCGATGGCGCGATGTCCGATATCACGGCGAAAGAAGTGATTGTTCCAACGGATCAGCTCTGTCTGGGAATAGGCGGCCTCTCTGGCTTCGGCGACGGTGTTGCCGAGACCGACGACGCACAGGACACGACCGCCGCTTGTAACGACGTCGTCACCGTCAATGGCGGTGCCTGCATGGAAAACTTTTCCTTCGATACCGATTACTTTGGGTAGCCCCTCTATGGTGTCGCCTTTGCGGTAGCTGGATGGATAGCCGCCGGCTGCCATGACGACACCAAGCGCAGCTCTTGGATCCCAGTCGATTGTCCGTTCGGCGAGGTCGCCGTTAATTGCAGCCAGGCAGAGCTCGACGAGATCGCTGTTCAGTCTTGCCATGATGGGTTGTGTCTCGGGATCGCCGAACCGGCAATTAAACTCGAGCACTTTGGGCGTGCCGTCGGCCGTGATCATCAGGCCGGCATAGAGAAAGCCGAGATAATCGATCCCGTCGGCTTTCAGTCCGTCGAGCGTCGGCTGGATGACCTCATCCATGATTCGCTGCTCGAGGTCTGGCGTTACGACGGGTGCGGGAGAATAGGCGCCCATGCCGCCGGTGTTCGGTCCGGTATCGCCTTCATCCCTGGCTTTGTGATCCTGCGATGTTGCGAGCGCCAGGACGGTCTTGCCGTCGGTCATGACGATGAAGCTTGCTTCCTCGCCGACGAGACATTCTTCAACGACAATCACATTGCCCGCTTCGCCAAAGCTGTGGGCGCCGAGCATGTCGGTTGCCGCTTGTTCCGCTTCTTCGACTGTGGTTGCGACGATGACGCCTTTGCCGGCTGCCAAGCCGTCGGCTTTGACAACAATGGGCGCGCCTTGCTCTTGGATGTACTTCAACGCGGGCTCGAGTTCGGTAAAGCTTCGATAGGCTGCGGTTGGGATGTTGTGCCGCTCGAGAAATTCCTTGGTGAATGTCTTGGATCCTTCGAGTTGAGCAGCATCGGCCGTCGGGCCGAAACAGGGGAGCCCCTGTTCCTTGAACCGGTCAACGACGCCGGCGACGAGCGGCACTTCCGGCCCGATGATCGTCAGGCCGACTTCCTCCGACTTTGCCAGCTCGAGGAGGCCGTCGATATCCTCGGCGCTGACAGAAACGTTTCTTAGTTTGGGCTCCAGCGCGGTGCCGGCATTGCCGGGTGCCACGATGACTTCAGTGACGTTCTTCGATTGGGCGCATTTCCATGCCAGGGCATGTTCGCGACCGCCGCTGCCAACAATCAATACTTTCATTTACGCTCCTAGTGCCGGAAATGTCTCATTCCGGTAAAGACCATGGCGAGCCCGTGTTCATTCGCTGCGGCGATGACTTCATCGTCGCGCATCGAGCCACCGGGCTGGATGATTGCCGCAATGCCGTAATCTGCAGCCGCATCAATGCCGTCGCGAAACGGAAAAAACGCATCTGACGCCAACACTGAGCCGTCCGTTGTGAGCCCTTCGTCAGCTGCCTTAATTGCAGCAATCTTCGTGCTATAGACACGGCTCATCTGACCTGCGCCGACGCCGATAGTCATACCGTCTTTGCAGAAAACGATGGCGTTCGATTTTACAAACTTTGCGACCTGCCAGGCGAATAGCAGGTCGGCGATTTGCTGTGCATCGGGAGATTTTTCTGTGACGACTTTGAGGTCTTCCTCGGATACGACACCCAAATCAGTACTCTGCACGAGCAGTCCGCCGGATACTTTCTTGTAGTCCAGCCCGGCTGTTGTGCCATCTGACCATTCGCCGGTCTCCAGAACGCGCACGTTTTTCTTTGCGGCGGTTATGGCGATTACATCTTTGCCGATGGCTGGCGCGACGATGACTTCTACGAATTGTTTATCGATTATTGCTTTCGCGGTTTTAGCATCGAGCGGCCTGTTGAATGCGATGATGCCGCCAAATGCCGATGTGGGGTCAGTTGTGAATGCCCGTTGATAGGCTTCATGGATATCGTCCCCGACGGCAACGCCACAGGGGTTTGCATGTTTGACGATGACACAGGCCGGTTCCTTGAATTGCTTGACGCACTCGAGGGCGGCGTCACTGTCGGCGATGTTATTGTAGGAAAGCGCCTTGCCCTGGAGTTGAGTGGCGGTTGCCAGTGCGCCCCCTGTCTTTTTCTGGTCGATATAAAATGCGGCTTCCTGATGCGGGTTCTCGCCGTATCGAAGCTTTTCCTTGATGCTGCCGGCATGGAGAAACCTTGCTCCGAGGGGATCGTCCCCCAGGGACTGTGAGAGGTACTTTGTTATGGCCGTGTCATAGCTTGCCGTGTGCGCGTAGGCTTTGGCGGCAAGACGCCTGCGGTACTCGGCAGACATCGAGTTGTTCCTGAGGGTCTCGAGCACCTCGTCGTAATCATCAGGGTCTACGACGACGGCAACACCGTCGTGATTCTTTGAGGCGGCCCGGATCATCGCGGGACCGCCGATGTCGATGTTCTCGATCGCGTCTTGAAGTGTCGCGCCTGGATCGGCAATGGTTTGTTCAAATGGATAAAGGTTGACTGCCAGAAGGTCGATCGGCTCGATGCCGTGCTCCGACATGACGGCCTCGTCGGTACCGCGCCGGCCCAGCAGACCGCCGTGGATGACCGGGTGCAGAGTCTTGACGCGGCCGTCCATAATCTCCGGAAAACCGGTTTTCGCTGACACTTCGATCGCGTCGATGCCGGCTTCTTTTAGTTGTCGGCAGGTACCGCCCGTGGAGAGAATCTCGACACCCATCCCGGCGAGTCCGGACGCAAATGAGATGAGGTCACGCTTATCAGAAACGCTGATAAGCGCGCGACGTACTGTCAACATGAATGGCCTTTACTGGATTAAAGAATAGGTTTTGAGCTTCTTGCGCAGCGTACCCCGGTTGATGCCGAGAATCCCGGCTGCCTGGCTCTGATTGCCCCGCGTGTAATCCATTACGGCCTTGAACAGCGGCTCCTCGACCTCCCCAAGGACGAGATCGTAAAGATCCCCCGGCCGGTCGCCATTCAGGTTTGCGAAATACTTATTGAGTGCTTCTTCTGTGTGTTTGCGTAGCGGCTTGCTGTTCTTTAGGGCCGAAATCGTTTTATTTATCTGAGCGTTAGTGTTGGCCACTTTTCGTTATGTCCTTAAAAAGAGCTGAACGATTGTTCGATTCTTGTCCTTGTCGGCTCCTGAGTGGAATTCGCTATGCGGCATTAGAAATCCTTTCCGCGCTACGGCTAAAGTATTCTTTTGTTAGGCGAATTTGCTCGGAAGCTTTATCGACACGCACCACCTGCCCGCGAAACTCTTCTGAATTTTCCAGACTGGTGCAATACCAGGCAAGGTGCTTTCGAGCCACCCTAACGCCATTCCTCTCCCCATAGAATTGGTGCATGTCATTAAGGTGGCGAAACATAATATCATGCAATTCTGTTTTTGCTAACGGCGGAGCAACGTTGCCTGTTTCATAAAAGTAATTCAGTTCACGAAAGATCCACGGACGGCCCTGGGCGCCTCGACCAATCATCAAGGCGTCTGCAGAGCTTAGGCGAAAAACCTCAAGCGACTTCTCCAATGTGCGTATGTCGCCATTCGCAATTACGGGGATATCAATTGCGTTCCTGATTTGCGCAATCGTTTCGTATTCTGCCTCTCCTTTGAATCGACACGCGCGAGTTCGCCCGTGGACCGCCAGCGCCTGTATGCCGGCATCCTCAGCTATCCGGGCTACGGTAACGCCATTCTTGTGGTCCCGATCGGATCCGGTACGAATCTTGAGCGTAACAGGAACTTCTACGGCCGCGACCACGGCATCGAGAATACGGCCAACAAGGCCTTCATCCTGGAGCAACGCGGATCCCGCCTGTCTCCTGCAAACGTTCTTGGCAGGGCATCCCATATTGATATCAATGATTTGCGCGCCACGCTCGACGCACAAACTCGCAGCAAGCGCCATTTGTGCAGGCTCGGATCCGGCGATTTGCACGACTCTGGGTTCAGCATCGTTGTCTATATCCAGGCGATGCCGGCATCTGGGCGTGCTCCAGAGGCTGATATCGGCTGTCGTCATCTCGGATGTGGTCATGCCGGCGCCAAGTCGACGGCACAGACGGCGGAACGGGGCATCGCTGATGCCAGCCATGGGCGCCAGCAGAAACGGGCTGGCGAGTTGGTACGGTCCGATCTTTAGCATTCAGTTCTTGAAATCTTGCGTGGCGCATCGCACGCGCCCTTGCCGGACGCGATAGCAGACGGTCAGTTTGAATCCGGTGGCTTCAGCAGAAGGCGATTCTATCGTTATGACTGCAGTAAAGTTTTCGCCGGTCGGTACTGGTTTTCGCGGATCCAGGTCTCCGGCCAGATATTCGTTCGGTTCCAGCACGCGGCTGCCGATAATGTCTTCCCAGCGATCGGTGAGGGAGATGTGTACCAGCGGGTAGGGTAGCGGCTGGCCTGATTTGTTGGCGATGCGCGAGTATATCGTCAGCAGATCCGCTTCTTCGTCGACGCTGTTACTGGTGGCCTCGAACTGCCAGCCTCGTACATCCCATTCGGGTGTTACCGGCTTGCCCATCACCCGGTAGATCGATCCGATCGTGTGGTTGAACGCCCCATACGTTGCCAGTGTCTGCCGGGACTGGTGCACGATCTGGCCAATCAGTAGCAGGATCAGAACGACGACACTGGCCATGACGGTGTAACTTGCAGGATCGCTGGCGCGTCTTCCTCCCCGTAATTTTCCTCTGCTCAGGGAGTAGGTGTCCTCCAGCGGTCCGGGATTTTCGAATGTGCCGGATGCCTGCGCCGCCTGTTCGCGCTGCGCCTCTATCGCATCACCAACGACGTCTCCTTCCATGATGATGGTCTCCACCAGGTGGGAGCCTTCGTCGAAGAGCTTGCTGACGTCCTTGCCTCCCCGAATTGCTGACGCAAATGCGTCCTCATCGTCAGCGCTGCTTGAATCGGCCTGCGCTCCTTCCAGTTCCAGCTCGACGGGTTCATCAGCTTCCTTGTCGTCTGCCGCATCTTCGTCTTCCTCACCGGCGAGCGCTTTCTCGGCTTCGGCGATTTTTGCCTCAAACTCTCCCGTCGATTCGAGATCGGGCTGGTCTGTTTTCTCATCTGCTTCTTCTCCCCGATCGTCCGCATCCTCTTCGGGGGGCCGTGCCTCCTCAATGCTGAGGTCTTCCTTTTCCTCATCGTCTATTTCGGCGTCAGGATCTCCAATGTCTGTCTCATCGAGGTCGTCCTCTTCAACTTCTTCGCTCGCTGACGCAAGGAATGCATCGATGTCCTCGTCGTCATCTTCCTCGATAATCTGATGGCTTCCAGTGTCCAGGCCCATTTCCTCGGCCTGCAACAGGAATTGCGTATCGATGTCGCTCGGCATGTCTTCTTCGGGCGGTTCCTCGGCAACCGGGTTTTCAACATCGGCGGCAGAATCGTCCTGCTCAGCTGACGCCTCTATGGATACCTCGCTTTCATCTTCGTTGGCCACTTCGTCAAGAAGCTCTTCCCACTCATCCGGGTCGCCGAGTGCCAGGTCGACCTGGGCATCGTCGAATTCGGGGGTCTCCTGAATTGCATCGCGATCACCAGCTCGGCGTTTCGGGGCCTCGGGCTTCTGCAGAAACGGTAGTTCGTCGAGATCATCTTCCTCACCGAAGTCGTCGGGCAGAATCGTGTCGTCGTCATAACGGCGTTCACCCGGACCTTGCTTCGGAGGATCCGTCTCGGGAAGGTCCAGGGATTCCTGCGTGTCGGATACGGGCCTGGGTACGTCATCCTGCCTGCTGAGCATGGCCGGTTTTTCGTTTTCGTCGTCACCTTCCAGCACGAATCGCAATGATCCCGTCGCGTCGGGATCAGACTCATCCCCGCCTTCCGGTTGTTCGAGGACACGCCACTCGACGCCTGTGTCTTCGATTAATACTTCGGGGCCGGCGAGCTTCTCGAGCGTCTCCAGAAGTTGTTTATTCTGATCGGATGTCGAATCTGCGGAGGTAGCTGCGCTGCCATCATCATTCAACAAATGCTCAAGCGCGTTGAAAGCGTTGCTGCATCCACCACAGCGCACGCGCCCGTCCGCCTGTTGCAGCACCGCGGCGCTTACACGAAATGTGGTCTGACAATCGGGGCATTGCGTAAACATGCCGTCACTCAAATCCTCTTACCGGTCAGGCGAACCCAAGCCTGGTCTGTCGTTCGATCCGTCTCCGCTTCCTCTAATTCGAACCACTCACGGTACGCTTCGGTCACACTGTCAGCTTGTTCGGCCAGAATACCGGAAAGCGCCAGCAAGCCGCCTGGAACGACTTTGTCACCAATAACCCGTGCATTCTGTATAAGGGGTTCGGCCAGAATATTTGCGACAACAATATCAAATGACCCGGCGATCTCCGCCACGTCCTGCGTCACAAACAGGCTATCTCCGATACCATTTTTTCGCGCATTTTCCCGGGTGGCCGAAACGGCCTGAGGATCGGTATCAACTGCGGCAGCCGTTTTTGCCCCCAGGCTCAAAGCAGCTATCGCCAGAATGCCGGAACCGCAGCCAAAATCGAGTACGCCGCGGCCCGATAGGTCGAGCCCGTCCAGCCAGCGCAGGCAATGCGCCGTCGAAGGGTGCGTGCCGGTGCCGAATGCCAGGCCAGGATCCAGACGCACGATAATCGCGTCGTCCTGATCGATGTCGAACGAGTTGGGCGATACCCATAGCCGATTGCCGAAACACATGGGCCGAAAATCTCTCAGCCACTCGCGCTCCCAGGGCCGGTCGGCAAGTACTTCGATGCGGTGGTCAGGCAGGGCGCCAAGATCGAAGGAACTCAACAGGTCGTCTTTCAGGGAATTCAAATCGACATTTGCCGCAAACAGCCCGGTGATCCGGGAGTCGGGCCATAGTGGTGTCTCGTCCGCGCCGGGTAGCAATACGGGATGATCGCCGGCATCGCTCAATTAGATGGCCTGCGCGCCATGTC
>Ga0255053_10000015_pt1 | contig 75910 bp, 79 predicted proteins | sample JV7_2_22_MG_FD_188635 | JGI IMG/M metagenome (GOLD analysis project Ga0255053, IMG submission 188635) | Seawater microbial communities from Jervis Inlet, British Columbia, Canada - JV7_2_22 | ecosystem: Environmental > Aquatic > Marine > Inlet | place: Canada: British Columbia | collected... | reverse complement strand
CGCCGCAAACGATACAACCGTGGTTGTTCCACCATGGATCGCCGATCGTGAACCGCTGGCGAAGTCGTCAGCTGTCATATCTCCTTTCGACGAGAGTTGATCGAGGTGAACGTGACTGTCCAGCCCGCCGGGGAGAACCCATTTGCCCGAGGCATCGATAACCGTCTTGGCGCCATCCAAACCATTACCAACCTCGACGATGCGCCCATCGTTGATTCCCACGTCGGCAAGTTTGACACCGGTCTCGTCAACCAACCGACCACCCTGGACGACGATCTCCAGCATCAGACCTTGCGAATCGAGGAGACAGGCTGTCCGCTGGCACGTTCGACACGTGCGAGAAGACGATCAAGCTCGGCATGGTCGACCGGCCCCAACGCCGCTGCTGGATGACGGGCGTGGGCCGAGGTCAAAGCGCCGCGGCGACGAAGGATCTCTTTTCGGATGGATATCCCCATACGGAGTTCGTGACGGTTCGTAGGAAGGTAGATGTCGTACAAGTCCTCGGCGGCGTCCGGTTTCCCGTCGTCGAACAAGCTGATTGTGGCCGCTAACACATCAGGAAAGGCGAAACCTGTCATCGCGCCATCGGAGCCACGACCCAACTCCTGGACAAGATGGATCCCGTTGTTGCCTGTGAGGATCGTTTTGTGGCGAAGGTCCCCGAGTTCCGCTTCACGAATCGCCGTGAGCTTGCCCAATCCGGGTTCGTCCTCGGCTTTCAACATCACGACGGTAGGGCATGACTCGACGATCATTCGCCAAGAGAGGACCGAAAGGTGCACATCGTTGGCTTTCGGAAAATCCTGGACGCAGATGGGAATGTCGGGCCCCAAGGTGGCGGCGACATCGCTGAAATACTTGGCGACAGTGGCGTCTCCTTGGAGCCCGGGCTGGGGTGCAACCATCACACCGGCGGCCCCACAAGCCATTGCGTATTCAGCCAGGTCTCCTATTCGTCGAAGCGAACTGTCTGTGACGCCCACCATCACAGGAACATGGCTGGCGACGGCCTGCACCATCAACTCCACAACTCGCCGCGACTCGGCGGCCGTCATCCGGTTGGCTTCCCCCATGACACCAAGAACCGTCACTCCTGACACCCCACAGCTGAGATAGAAGTCGATCAGCTGGCCGACCCCGGCTTCGTCGACCGTCCCGTCGTCGGTATATGGCGTGACCGCGATGACGACCAGCCCACCCTGTGGCATGGCCGTCACGTCACAGATCTTCCGGCGAGGGTCACCTCGGCGGTTTCTACCGCCGCGAGACAGGGGTCTACTACGGGGACTCCGAGCATTTCCCCAAGGTTGTCCTGCATATGAGTTAAGCCGGGGCAGCCCAACACAATGACGTCTGCTCCGGCGTCGATGAGCTCGATGCCGGCCCGCACTGCCCTGCTCTCCGCCTCCGGAGTGCCGAGCTCTAGGACCCCGAGCCCCAACGGGATGTCAGCAACCACCGCATCAGACACGTCGAGCCGCTCCCAACGAACAACTTCGCACAAGAGTTGATGAGATTCCTGCTGCCGTGTCACCACCACACCCTATTTGACAACCATTCTTCCACCGTTCTAACTGGGCACACGAATCTGGTTGCGCGTTGTTGGGAGGAACGATCATCCGCCCTGGACGGATTCAAGATCTTCGCCAGATACTCGACCAGCACCGAGGTGCGATCGTTCGGTGGCCGGCCCGAACGCCGGCAGCGATTTCACCCGCCACAGGTCGTTTCCATGGTTTCTGAGCGCAAGGAACAAGGCTGGTTGTTCGTGCTCCTTGGTGCCGATCAGGATGCATATGCAGAGAGGGGTTAGGTCAGAGGCTCAGAAGCAGACGAAGGGTGTATCCGGCCATCACGGTCCAGAAGAGGATGGTGTAGCCGCTTTCTCCGATCGAGTGGTTGATCCGGCGTCCCGTGTAAGTAGCGGCGATCATCAGGGGGACGGCCGCCATGGTGATCAGGAAGCTCTCTCTTCCCAGCAGCTCTGCCTCCGTGAACACTGCGGTCTTCGCAAGATCGCCTGTGAGAGATGCCAGCGATGCCGCCCCCACGAAATGGGCACGATCGAGGCCCAGTTGCCGGATGGCCATTCCCTTGAGTGGACCCGACGTGCCCGAGAAGCCAGATGTGGCCCCCGATGCGAAGGCCAATACCGGTCCTCCTGCCCGGCGCAGACCCGTGAGGTCGAGACGTTCAGCGATGAGGGCGAAGATGAAACTTATGATCACCGCGACGGTCACCACGTTCTCCGGAGCCGCCACCAGCAGTCGAGCACCCAGAGCGGCGCCGAGAGCGATGAGGATGATCACCACAAGCGCCTTCCTGAAGGGGAGGGTCTTCCGGTAGGCGATCACTTTGACCACGTTGTTCGCAGCGAGGAGTAGGGCCGACAGAGCGACACCTTCCTTGGTGCCCAGTACCAGCGCGAGCGTCGGGACCAGGATCAGCGAACCTCCCAATCCGGCCGACGCCGAGATCATGAACGAGACGGCCACTGCTAGCAGCGTGACGACGACGACCCATGTCTCCACCGGTCAAGTCACATTTCGATCGAGCCAGGATCGCCGAGACAATTTCAGACCTGAATGGCTGGAAGGTCCACGCCGCTCATGAGAGCGTTGAACCCCGCAACATCGGTGTCCAGAACGCTCTCTAGCAGGTCGAGTTGCTCGTCGATCTCCGCCGAGTATTGAGCAGCCACCTGCAGCGAGCTCTCGGTTGGCTTCGCATCGGCAGAGGCGATAACGCTGATCACAGAGGCAAGCTTCTCACTGAGCCGCGAAGGCTCGCTGTTGCCAAAGATGTCCTTGTGCTCGCCGGGCACCATCAACCTGTCTTCGATCTCGTGGAGCCTCCCCTTCAGGGACTCGGCCGCGGAGAGGGCACCCTCATCCAGGTCTGCCCTCTCCGTCCAGTGGTCGAGCTGGCTCTTGATCGACCTGATGGTCGTGACGGCCTCGTGTGCGCTCGAGATGTGGTCGTAGATCTCCCGGAGAGCATCCAGTTGCTTCTCGAAATCCTCCTGCGATACGTCGGCGCGAGGGTCGTTGCGAACTTCGAAATGATGGGACTGCGTCTGGCCTTTCCCCGCCGAATCGGTCACGGTCAGCCGGGCCTCGTAGGTGCCAGGAACCACCAAGGGTCCCTTGCTTGTCTCGCCCGCCAGTTTGTTTCCGAGGACTTTGGTCGAACCTTCGTAGCGGAGATCCCAGAGGAAGCGGTTGACTCCCGACTTGGTGGTGATCCAGGGTCCCGAGTGGAAGACCTTCTCGTCGTCGGTCATGTCGTCGTGACCGGCCGGCTTGGGCTCGAACCGCCTGACCAGGTCGCCGTCGCTGTCCAGGAGCTCCAGGGCGACCGATGGCGGATCATCCGAGTCCATGTCGTCGCCAAGGAGGTAGGTGATCATCACTCCGATGCGTGCCGCCTCGCCAGCATCCAGAAAGGAGCGCACCACCTGGCCGGTCTCGTCCTTCCGGGCGTGAAAGGTCGCCTGCTTCCCCAGTGAAAGCCAGTAGTCCTTCCCCTCGGTGGTGATCCAGGCATCGAACAGATCAGGCAGCAGTCGCCATGCGCCCCGTGGTTCGAGGAGCCGTGGCTCGCTGGTGGGTGGGCTGTCTATGAGCTGATGGAGAGGGGTGAGGTCGTCCAGGATCCAGAAGGATCGGCCGTGGGTGGCGATCACCAGGTCGGTGCCCTTCACCGTCAGGTCGTAGATCGGCGTCACCGGCAGGTTCGACTCCCAGCGATCCCAGGTGGCTCCGTCGTCGGTCGAAACGTAGAGCCCCGTCTCGGTGCCGACGTAGAGGAGACCCTGCCGGGCGGGGTCGGTCCGGATGACCCTCACGAAGTCATCGGGAGGTATCGCGTTCTCGTCCTCCCCGATGATGCCCTCCCACGTCTCCCCGTAGTCGGTCGTGCGATACAGGTAGGTCGTATTGTCGTCGAGCTTGTATCGGGTGGCTGCCAGATAGACGGTGCCCGCCTGATGGGGCGACGGCTCGACGGTTCTGACGAACGTCCACTCCGGGAGATCGGGTGGTGTGGCGTTGGTCCAGTTAGCTCCGCCGTCACGCGACACATGGACAAGGCCGTCGTCGGTACCGGCCCAGAGAACGCCCTGTTCGATAGAGCATTCGCGCAATGTGGAGACGGTGCAGTAGTGCTCGGCGCCGCTGGTGTCCTTCGTGATCGGACCCCCGGACGGGGCGAGCTTGGTGGGGTCGTTTCTGCTGAGGTCGGGGCTGATCGGCTCCCATGTGTGACCCTCGTCCTCGCTTCTGAAGACCACGTTGCCGGCGGTGTAGAGCACGCCTGGATCGTGGGGCGAGAACAGAATCGGATAGGTCCAGGGGAAGCGGTACACCAGTTCGCCGGGACCGATTCCGCCGTGCAATTCAGGCCAGACGTTGACCAGTTGGATCTGGCCGCTGCGGTGGTCGTAGCGCTGCAACGACCCGCCGCCACCCGGTGAGCTACCGACCGCCCCAACGAAGACGATGTTGGGATCTTCGGGATGGACGGCCATGAACCCGCTCTCTCCGGAGCCGGCGGGATAGCAGTCCGCCCAAGTGATTGCACCGTCGTTGGCCCCGCTCGGTACGGCGACACTCGAGTTGTCCTGCTGGGTGCCATATACGTGGTAGTACGGCTCGCGGTTGTCGGTGGTCACCGTGTAGAACTGTGCGGTCGGCTGGTTGTAGATGGTGCTCCAGGATTCGCCGCCGTTGAAGGAGACATTGGCGCCGCCGTCGTTGCCCTGGATCATCCGCCGGTTGTCGTTGGGGTCTATCCAGAGCGCGTGGTTGTCGCCATGGGGAGTGCTGATCCGTTGGAAATTGTCTCCGCCATCGGTCGACTTCCACATGTTGAGGTTGTTCACGTAAACGGTGTCGGCGTCCTGGGTGTCGGCGAAGACGTGCATGTAGTACCAGGGGCGGTACCGGAGGTTGGTCTCCTGGTTAACCAACTGCCATGTCTTGCCGAAGTCTTCGGATCGGTACAGGCCGGGGGCCTCCGAGGCCTCGATCAGCGCCCACACTCGGCCTGCCTTCACGGGTGAGGCGGCGATTCCGACCTTCCCGATGATCGCCGACTCCGGTAGGCCGGGATTGCGGGTGATCTCCTCCCAGGTGTCGCCGCCGTCGGTGGACTTCCAAATCCCGCTGTCGGGGCCGCCGCTGCTCAACTCCCAGAAGTTGCGGTAGGTCTCCCAGATCGTGGCGTAGATAACCTCGGGATGCCGGGGGTCGAACACCACGTCGACCGCCCCCGCGATATCGCTCCTGAAGAGGATCTTCTCCCAGTTCTTGCCCCCGTCCCTGGAGCGGTACAGACCGCGCTCCTCGTTGGGACCGAAGGCATGACCCAGGGCGGCGACATACACATGCTGCGGATCCTTGGGGTAGATACGTATCTCGCCGATATGCCGGGTGTCCTCCAGCCCGCAGTGGGTCCAGGTCTGGCCGCCGTCACCGGATCGGTAGACACCGTCGCCGTGGGAGACATCGAGCCGAATGCAGCTCTCTCCCATCCCCGCATACATCACATTGGGATCGGATTCGGATACAGCCAGGGCCCCCACAGAGCTGGTCTTGAAGAAGCCATCACTGATGTTGCGCCACGTCGTGCCGGCGTCCTCCGTCTTCCATACCCCTCCGGCCACTGCCCCGAAGTAGAAGACTGCCGGGTTGTCCGGGTTTCCTGCCACTGCTACGCATCGGCCACCGCGGGTTGGTCCGATGCAGCGGAACTTCATCTCGTTAAGCAGGCTCTGAGCCACGGGAGAATCGAGCAGCCTCATCGTCTGCGGTTACCTCACTACTTGTTACCGACGGGGCGGCCAGGCTAGCGAAGGGAATCGAGCCGGCACTCCGTGGAATACGACCTGACAGCCAGACCCCATCGAACCCGACTTGAAGAGCAACGACCTTTGTCGGTGGGGTTGCCTCGGTTCGATGACCTCGAAGCCCCCGAGCACCCGTTGGGCTGGTCTGATCTCCGAGGCGTACGCGATGCCGGGTTGCGCACGACCAGAGTCAATCGGTGTCTCCTCAGTCACAAGGGTTTGGACCACCGCTCGACCCTTGGTCGCCCGTTTGAAACCCGTTTGACTTCAAGGTCGCTCCGCCCGAAATCCCCAACAACGACAGGCCTCCCAAACCCAACACGTCCTGGTTCTTCGCGTACGAAAGCTCCGGTCAGACTGCATTTCATGTGACTGGGAACCAGAACCTGTCACAGCCGCCTGACGTCTGCGTCAAGTTGGACGATGAACTTCGGCCGGCCCTCTGGATGTGCGTCGCCACGCATCTGCGCCGGCCGGCGGTGCTCTCCTCCGGCTTCGACCCGTAGAGCCAATTCGCTGCGGGGTTGTCGATGAGCTTGGCAATTCGACCGGGATGCGGGGCCAGGGATGGCTGGCCCGACCGGCTTCATGCAGCAGCACGCGGTGGCGCTCGTCCGCGCTCAGCCGATTCGCGAGCACCGAGCGCCGACCCCGCGCCGACGATGATGTAGTCGTAGGTGTCGTGCGTCATCGGGGCCTCTCCCTTCCCCGTGGCCGCGTCCCCATCAGCTTGATTCTGGGACTCCCCGCCGATGCACGGCAGCGGTACCCTGCCCCGAACCCCCTCTCCCGGAGCACCGCCATGGATCAGACCGACCTCTGCTATACGCCGGCGACGGAAGCGGCCCGCCTCATCCGGGACAAGCGGCTCTCGCCGGTGGAGTTGATGGAAGCGGTGCTTGCCCGTGTCGAGACGCTGGAGCCGCGGCTGAATGCCTTTGCCCACGTCGCGGCCGAGTCCGCCATGCGGCAAGCCAGGGCGGCCGAGCAGCGGGTCACCGACGGCGAGCCGGTCGGGCCACTGCACGGCGTTCCCGTGACGATCAAGGACCTATCCGATACCCGCGACATGCCAACCCAGCGCGGATCGAACATCTTCGCGGACGCGACCAGCGACTTCGACAGCCCCTTCGTGACTCGTCTCGCGGCAGCCGGGGCGATCGCGATTGGCAAGACCACGACCCCGGAGTTCGGCTGGAAGGGGGTGAGCGAGAGCCCGCTGACCGGGATCACCCACAACCCCTGGGCCGCTGGACTGAACGCCGGCGCCTCCTCGGCCGGGGCGGGGGTGGGGGCGGCCGCAGGCTACGGCCCTCTGCATCAAGGTTCGGACGGGGCGGGCTCGGTGCGCATGCCAGCGCATTTCTGCGGAATTTTCGGGTTGAAGCCGAGCTACGGCCGAGTCGCGAACTGGCCGGTCAACAACAACGATCAGACCTCGCACATCGGGCCGATGACCCGCACGGTGGCCGACGCGGGCCTGATGCTGCGGGCGATGGCGGGCCCGGATCTCCTGGACCACTACAGCCTGGAGGGCGAGCCGCCCGACTATGCCGGCGAGCTACGCGTCGACCTCGGCGGGCTGCGCGTCGCGTTCAGCCCGGACCTCGGCCACGCCCGCGTCGATCCGGAGGTGGCCGCGGTGAACCGCGACGCGGTCGCTGCATTCGAGTCGCTCGGGGCACACGTCGAGGAGGTCACCCCGGCCTGGGGGCCGCACGGCCCGGAGATCGTCCGCTTCTTCTGGTCCGCCCACGAGCTGGCCTACGCCCGGTACCTCCCGGAGTGGGAGTCACGCATGGACCCGGGGCTGGTCGCCTGTATCCGGGCAGCGGCGGGCACGACGGCCGAGGCCTACCTCGCCATGCGCCAGCGCAAGCTCGACTACGTCGCCGCCATCCACCGCTGGTTCGGGGACTGGGACCTGCTGCTGACCCCGGCCGTCTCGGTGGTGGCCTTCCCGGCCGAGCGGCTGCAACCCGAGCACTGGCCAGAACACCCCTGGGACTGGCTCACCTGGGCGGAGTTCTCCTACCCATTCAACATGAGCCACAATCCCGCCGCGAGCGTGCCGGCGGGCTTCACCGCAGCGGGTCTCCCAGTGGGGCTGCAGCTGGTCGGGCGCCGGCTCGACGACCTCGGTGTTCTGCAGGCCGCCGCCGCCCTGGAGGAGGCCCGGCCCTGGGCCCAGCACCGCCCCCCGCTATGAGCGGCATGCTGGCCATGGACGCTGTGAAGGCGGAGTTCCTTTCAAACGATCTGCGTAACCGGTATCCCGACCTCGTTCGATTTGTAGAGGATTTCGAGACCTTGGTGAATTCCGAGCCCGGAGAAAGAGCGAAGAGGAATGATACGTGCCGTTTGAACGCCGTTTGACACAGCGCACCTGACACCTTAAATCCCCAACAACGACAGGCCTCCCAAACCCAACACGTCCTTGTTCGAATCCGGAGGGGGTCAAAGGCATGTCGATGCCTGATGCCAAAACAGGGCCAAAGCATCGATCACAGCATTGACGATGGCGGGAGCGGATCCGATAGTCCCGGCTTTACGTGGCCCTATTCGTGACGGTATGTCCATGCCGTGGTGTTCGGGCCCTGGTATCGGCGGTCCTCGTCGTACCAGTCGCCACCGACCAGCACTGCCGCTTCAGTCTGCGTGTCGAACGCGGCCACCCCGGCCCCGAACCAGTAGCTCGGGTTCGGATCGGTTCTGTAGAGCGTCCAGGTGTTGGTGTCAAAGTCGTATGCCCACAATTCTTCGCCACCGAACATCTTCCAGGGGAGGGGTGGCCAGGAGGTATCTTCGGTTCCGCCGAAGAGAAACACCAGGTCGGCCAGCGGGTCGTACCACATCGCTGTGAACGCTCTGGCGGGTGGCGACACTGTCGGGCTCATCTCAGTCCAGGTGTTGGTGTTGGTGTCGTACGCCCATGTGTCGCCGAGCACGTCACCCACGCCGAAGCCGGTCGAGCCGCCGAAGACGATCACTCGATCGGCGTCGCTGTTGTACACCATGGCGTGGTCCACCCTGCCGGGTGGTGGGGTTGCCGGGCTTGGTTCGATCCACGAGTTCTGGTCGGCGTCGTAGATCCACGTGTCGTCGAGTCCCGCGTGTTTGCCTTCCTCAATGCGACCCCACTCCGCACCGCCGAACCACACCATGACGTCGGATTCGGTGTCGTACACCATGCCCTGTCCGTAGCGTCCGACAAACGCACCCCCGCCGGGGATGAGTTCGGACCAGCTGTCGTTGTCGACGTCGTAGGCGAGGGTTGCTCCGTCGTCGATCCGCTGGACCAGCACCCTGTTGAGGGTGGGGTGATACGCCGCGCCCCCGAGACTGGGTTCCTGGAATGGGTCGGGTTCGGGGAGACCTGGAGCCGGTGTACCCGGAGTCCATTGACCGGTCTCCCGGTTGAGCACCGACGGGCCGGCGAGGGACATGGCCACGAGACTGTTTGACAGCGTGTCATAGAGGAGAGGATGTCCGTCGGGTCCGGGTGTCTCGAGCTGCTGCCACGACCCGCCCGGCCTGGCGGTGGCCCATGCTTCGTTGGAGATTCCCACAGGTCCCTGTGTCTCGGACTGGGCCGGGACGAGCCGCTCTATGGCGAGAGCCGGAGGGCAACCCTCCCCGACATAGGCCCGGCACTGGGCGTCGGCGAGATCGCGTGTGACCTGACTTCGGGCCAAATCGAGGAGATCGTCGACATCGAGCGCCCACACCCGCAACGCCCCGTCCTTGTCGACAGAGGCAAGACGCGTGCCATCGGGGCTGAAGGCGACCGCCGCCACCTGCCCGGAATGGGCACTGAGAACAAGCTCCTGTTCTGCGGTTGTGGCGTCCCACAGTCGGATCGTGCCGTCAGCTTCGCCCGTCGCGATGCGGCTGCCATCGGCTGAGAACGTGGCGCTGATCGCGTTAGCTGCCGGGGCTGTCAGAACACCCAGCTGCCTGCCTGTATACGGTTCGGAGATGATCGGCCGAGCCAGCCCGGTGGTGAGGAGCATCCGCCCATCACTGCTGAGGGTGACGCTGCCCCACCCGTTTCCCTGGAAGTGGTATACCTCGGTGATCTCCTCTCCGGACTCCAGATCCCACACCGTGACCGGAGCGAGTTCCTCTGTCTCTGGGTAGAACCCCTGTGTCGCCAGCAGCTTCGCGTCGGGACTGAAGGCGACGCTCCCGTACAACGCGGCGTAGGTCGGGTTCTGCACTGTGAACTCGATCTCCCAAGTGGCGGTGTCCCAGACTTGGACGAGGGATCCGGCGGCGATCGCGAGCTTGCGACCGTCGGGGCTGAAAGACACGTCGCGTGGCGTGATGCCGGACGTCGGGGGTATGAGCTCACGGATCATCTCACCGTTGGTTGCGTCCCGGACCGTGCTCCAACCCGTTTCGTTATCCCCGGCGATGATTCCGGCCATGGCCACCAGGCGGCCGTGTGGGGACAGCGCCACCGCCTTCGTCTTCGCTCCGGGGAGGGGCGGTGCGAATCGCTGTGACTCGGCGCCCGTCGTGGCGTCCCATAGGGACGCTCCCGAGTCGGTGTTCACACCCAGCACCTGGTTCCCGTCAGCGGTAAAAGACACAGGGAAGGGTTGGGCCTCGACGGTCATCCATTCATGGCTGCCTGTCGTGCTGACATCCCAGAGTCTGACCTCCCAGTGTCTCGGCCAGGTCACTACCACTTCCGCGGGCCACTCCTGCGAGCCGCTGATCGTTGTTAGGTATCTTCCGTCGTTCGAGAACTTCACTTTCCAGACGGGCCCGACGTGGCCGGGCAGGGTGAGTACTCTCCGTGCTCCTGTTTCGTCGAACTCCCACACGAGAGCAAGGCCCTCACGTCCGCCGGTGGCGATGAAGCGTCCGTCGTCGGTAGCGTCGATCGTCAACACGGCGGCGGTGTGCCCGTACAGTGTGTTGGTCACTTCGCCGGTTTCGAGGTCGCGAACGCGAACGAGAGATTCATCGCCGACGGCTGCTCGCTTTTCGCCAACCAGGGCGACGGGGCCACCTTGTCCATCGAACGCTGCCGGGATGTCCGATCGTTCTCCGGTCGCCACATTCCAGATCGTCGCCCCGGTCAACAGCAGCGCCCCGTCGTCGCTGAGAGCGACGCCATGCGGGCAGTCTGCCGGATCGCAGTCGAGCGTGAAACCACCGATCTGCTCACGGGCATCCAGATCCCACACATAGGCCATGCCGTCGTAGGGGCTGATCGACGCCAGTAGCGTTCCGCCGCCTGCCACGTCGAGGCCGGTGACCCATCCGCCGTGTCCCTCGAGGGCAAAGAGTTCCTCGAGGGAGTTGGGGTCTCGCACGCTGAGCGTCCCGGAAAAACCTCCGACGACCAGCAGCTCATTGTCGGCTCCCGCGATGTGGACGGTCGCGACTTCAAAAGGTATCGACTCGATGATCTGACCGCTCGGTACGTCAACGACCTGACCGGAACCCCAGCCTCCAACGTATAGGCGGCTTCCGTCCGGTGAGAAGGCGAGATCCCGCCCCCACATCTCCGAAGGTGTAACTGCCACCAGACGATTTGCCGAGACTGCCCGGTGGAGTGCTTCGTTGGCCTCTCTGAGGACGGTGCCATCGACGTCTTGGGTGGTCTCGACCGCTCTGATCGCCAGCAGCACGGCCAGCTCGGGATCGATGTTGAGGGCGGCAACCGAAGCTGCGGAAAGTCCGCGGGCGGTCGAGATCCGCTCCTGCTGTTCTGCCCGCAGCCGCTCCTGTTCAGCAATCTGTTCTTGTTGGCGGGCTTGAGCCTCTTGGTCCTGGGCGAGGTCGGCTTGTTGTGAAGCGAGAACCGCTTGCTGCTGAGCGATCCTCGTTTGCCTGGTTGCGTTGTTTCGTTGCGCGACTGCAACCATGCCGAATGTCGTGGCGACCAGGGCCAGTGTCAGGAGACCGGTGCCCACCAGTCGGCGGCGACGGCGGCGACGACCCGCTATCTCCTCCTCGCGGAGGGTGCTCAGCCTGAGGAACTCACGTTCGGCGTCGGTGAACGCCAGGTCGGTCTCTTCGGTCAGTGTCGAGAACTGGGTGAGCCATCCTCCCTCCGAGAGATACGCCTCGTCACGGTCCCCATCTTCCCAGTCGGCGTAGGCGGTTCGGAATCGTCGTTGCAGCAGCAGATCCTCGCGCCGACCTTCAATCCAACCGTGCAGCCGTTCCCACTCCTTGAAGAGCGCCTCGTGAGCCACTTCGACAGTCGGTGTGCGGGTCCGGGGATCTCGGTCGAGAGTGAGCAGGCGGGCTGATCCGTAACTATCCAAGACGGAGTCGAGAATCGCCTCATCAATTCCGAGCTGGCGAAGCTCTGAGAGCGGCACACGGCGCCGTGTGTCGTGTCCGCTTTCGTCGACGGTGGTCAAACGAAGACAGATCTGTCGTATGGCATCACGAGCCCGGTCATCGAGCGAGGCGTAGATCTCTTCAGGCCAACGCCGAAGGGCGCCTGTGAGACCCCCAATCTTCCGGTAGGCATCGACGGTGAGAGTCTGCCCGGAGCGACGATCGAACAGCTGGGTCAGGGCGTACTCCATGAGCGGCAGGCCACCCGGTTGGATCGAAGCGTCCCCAACGATTTGCGACACGAGGTCGGGGTCAACGTCGACGCCCACGTGCTCCGCGGGAAGTCTGACCGCTTCTGACAGCTCGCCGGAGTCTGGGGGGGCGATGGAGACAACCCCTTTGCGCAGCAGCGCGCCGAACGGCTGGTACTGCAGCGGAAGGCCGTAGTAGTCGGCGCGGAGCGTCAACACGATTCTGACTCGACCATCCGGAGCCAAGAGGAGCGACCGCAGGGCGTCCATGAACCCGCGTCGCATCTCCGCATGTGGACAGAGGGTGAAGAGTTCTTCGAACTGATCGACGACCACCAGCAATTCAGTGTCGTCGGGAAGCGCCCTGTTGATGGCGTCGACCACCGTCTCAGGGTTCCGAAGCCTGTCGATCAGGTTGTCGGGATGCACAACCGCCACCCGCAGCAGAGCGGTCGCCAGTTCGACGAACGGGTCCACCCCGGGGTAGAGGTCGGTGATCAGCCACCGGTCGGAACCCGGCACTCGCCCGGCACGCAGGGCGGGCAACAGGCCTGCCCGGACCAGACTCGACTTACCGGAGCCCGATGGGCCCACCACCCCCACCAGACGATGCTGCGCAACGGCGTCGAGAAGTTCGGCGGTCATCAGGTCACGACCGCAGAAGTCGGAAGCGTCAGCTTCAGCAAAAGCGCGCAGCCCCTTGTACGGGTTGCCCATCTCGACGGCCGGCGCGACCGATCCACGCCCCACTGCGGCTCTGAGTTCGTCAAGAAACTCATCGACATCACCGAAACGAGCCGGCGGTTCCGGGTCTGTGGCCCGTCGAAGCACTTCGTCGATCCCGGCGGGGAGCTCGGGGCGCAGCTCCGATAGGCTCTGCAACGGGCCGGCCCCGGGATCGACCCCGCTGAACAGTCGAAACACCAAAGTGCCCAAGCCGAAGATGTCCGACGCAACGGTGGGCGGCTCTCCGCGTCGCTGCTCAGGCGACGCGTAACCCTCGGGGGGTGTAGCCGTGCCCAGGTTCAGGCTTGTCGCCAGCCCGAAATCGGCCAGATATGCGTTCCCTTCCGAGTCGAGAAGGACGTTGCCCGGATGAAGATCCGCGTGGTGAAGCCCTTTTCGGTGCGCATAGGCGAGCCCGGAACCGATCTGTCCGGCCATCCGCAGAACCCTGACTGGCTCCCAGGTCACGGCAGCCGCCGGATCAAGGCCGCTTCGCATCAGCCGCATCACGAGGTACGCACCGTCGGGATCGCGCCAGAAATCGAAGATCGGGACGATGTGAGGATGTTCCAACGACGCCACGAGCTTGGCTTCGGCCTCGAAGCGGCGAACGAAGTCCGGTCGATTGGAGAGCTTCGGCCTGATGACTTTGACCGCCACGTCTCTGCCCACCGCCGGCTGAGCGGCCCGCCACACCACACCGAAGGCTCCCTCGCCCAGCTTCTCCTGAAGCTCATAACCCCGCAACCGACCGCCCAGTGGCTGGATCGCACCCGGCTGGTTCAGGGCGGCATCCTGGAGGAGTATCCGCTGTTCGAGAGCCGCGATCTCAGCAGACGGCTCGATCCCCAACTCTTCCCCGAGCACGATCCGGAGCCGCTGATAGGAACGCAGAGCGTCCACTTGCCGGTCGCACCGGTAGAGCGCCACCATCAACTGGCCCCACATACGCTCCCGGTATGGGTGTCCGGAGATGAGCTTCTCCAGTTCGTCCACCACTTCGGCGTGGTGGCCCGTCGCCAGGTCCGCCGATATGCGGTCCTCGAGGGCTGCCAGACGAAGCTCCTCAAGGTGACCGGCCTCGATTGCTGCGAACGGTTCATCTTCGAAGTCGGCTAGGGCAGGGCCTCGCCAGAGACTCAGAGTTTCCGCCAGGATGACAGACGCTTGAGTCGGATCCGATGCGAGCATTCCCTGGGCTTCGCGCACCAGCCGTTCGAATCGGGCGGCGTCCACGTCGTCGAAACCGACCTCGAGCATGTACCCCGGTGCCCGGGTGACGACGTTGCCCTCCTCACCGGTTCGCCGATCGGGCTGGAGGGCATCCCGGAGCTTGGAGACGTGGAACTTGAGAGTGTTGAGGCCCCCGGTGGGTGGGTACTCTCCCCAGAGCTCTTCGAGGAGGCGGTCGCCCGATACGACCCGGTTGGCGGAGAGCACCAGGACGGCCAGGAGCGCTCGCTGCTTCGGTGCGGTGATCTCGACGGAACGACCGTCGTCGGTTACCTCGAGTGGACCGAGGATCTTGAACTCCATCAGTCTCCTCCCGTCGCCAGGCTCCCGGGCTTGAGCCCGGACACCTGTGTACCGGCCACACTAACGATGCGTGGAGACGGTTAGGTCCTGGTTAGCGGCGGTTGTCCCTAACCGACGGCTAACCGAGGTCGGGTATCAGTTAGCCAAGAACGTCGGGTCGTGAGAAACCCGGTATCGAAGCTCTATGAAGTGAGGGAGATGACCATGCAACATTCGAGAAAACTCGGGTTCCTGCTCGCAGTGGCTCTGCTGGCACTGAGCCTGGCGGCCCCGGCCGCGGCCAAGAAGGGCGGACACCCTGGCCCCCCTTCCGGCTCTGACCTGGAAGTGACCGTGACACGGGGTTACAACTTCGCCTGGGCGAACTCTGCGGGTGACGAGATTCCGTTTGAGATCACCGTCACCAACACGGGAAATGAAACTCTGACCGTCGATTCGGTGACGTTCGAGGCAGATTCGATCGAATTGTGGAGCGAGACGCCGGGCGACCCGCTGGGCAAGAATGAATCCTGGTCGTCCACGACCTACGTGCACACCGTCACGGAGGTCGATCTTGCCGGGATGCCCTTCCAGGAGCGGTCTGAGCTGGTGGCCGGGACTGTCACCGCGACGGCCGAAGGGCTCGAAGATAGTGCCCCTGCGACAACGACGGCTTCTCCCGTCGGATTGTGTTGGCTCAACGGTGGGGAGTTCTCGCTTGGACATCAGACCGACTACACGGTCTGCTCTGCCCAGTTCGAAGACGCGGCGAGCTACTGGATGATCACAGCGACCGGGCTTCCCCGCACCGGAAAGGGGAGCAAGAGGTCAGGTGATGTGTTCCTGACCATGCGAGACGGCGTCCCCGGTAACTGGTGCACGGTCGTCCCGATAAAGCCGGAGGATTGGGACTTCGGTGTCTACGAGGGATCGCAGACGGAATGGGAGACCACGATCGACGGTGCGAAACAGTTGACCCGATTCATGTTCTTCCCACCATTCACTGCAAATGACGGTGTCCCCGACGGCACCTGTCTCGGCGGTGGCGCCGGTGGCGAAACGATCACGACCAGAAACGGTGAGAACCATCTGTTCTACCTGGCATACCAGGGAGCGGTCGAGGCAACACCCTGCACGGGCGGCGTCAAACCAGGGATTGACGACAAGCTGACTTGCCTCCAAACCCCCTAAACCGTCACACCGCAGAGAAGAGTGGACCGGAACCTCCATCGGGCGCGCCGGCGTCCGATGGAGGCTTCCAGGTCCATCCTGAGCGCGATTCGAGCCGATTAAGCCATCGGTGGTGGCCACGGTCGTTTGACTCTCGTTTGACTCCGCAGCCCTGACCGCCCAATTCTCCAACAACCACAGGGATCCCCGCCGCAACACGTCCTAGTTCTTCCTCGGGCAATTTCGAGTGCTGAAAGCGCGGTCGATCCTGCGTGGAGCAGTCAAGCTCTACGTTGCCTTCTGGCTCTCGAGTTGTCAGTTCAGGCAGAAGCCTCCGAGACGATGGGCCTGATCGCCTTGATCTCTCCGAACTCGATTGGTGGGTCGAGGTTTTGGCGTAAAAAGGCTTCTCCCAGCTCGCTGACCCCTAGACCCTCCGTCGGACTGAGGAAGAAGTGGGATCCGACGAAGCGATCTGTCCCGATGTCGCGTATGGGCAATGATGACTCCACGTCGAAGCCAGCCCGGACCATCTCATCAACGGACTCGTCCATGGTCTTCGACCGCGCGCATCCCCACAACTCGTCGAAAGAATTCATCTGAGCGGTCTGCTCATCTCCCAGCGGGTCCGAGATACAGAACACATCCTTTACGTAGAGCCGACCTCCTGGCTTCAGAACGCGAAACGCCTCGCAATAGGTCGCGCGCAGGTCGGTCGCGTATCCAGTGCTCTCGAAGAACAGGACCAGGTCGAACGAATCGTCTCGGAACGGCAGTTGCTGGTAGTCGGCAAGGTGGCCTCTAATCCGATCCGATACGCCTGCTGACACGGCAGATCGGTGAGCTATCGCGATTTGACGCTTCGACGGAGTCACCCCGTCTATGACAACAGTTGGATAGTGGCTGGCAATGATGATCCCCGGGCCGCCCACTCCACATCCGGCATCGAGGACTCGATCTCCATCTGACAGCCCCGCCCTCTCAGCCAAGGCTAAAACTGACTGTTCAGGGTCTTCTCTCGGTGGGTCTCCGCTCTTCAGCAACCCCGCCTGCAAAACAGGCCCGAACCCGCGCAGGAACAACTCGGTCCAGCGGTCATAGAAGTTGTCGTTACCTGGTGGCGCTGGCTTGCTCAGCCCCACTTAGAGGAATCGAGGCTTCCCACTAGTTCCTCGATCGCCCCGTTTATGGCCTCGGAATTGAGGTTGCGCAAAGCCTCCATCTGGTCCTCGTCAAGCTCGTACCCGGAATCCGCGATCGCTGCATCAGGGTCGTTGAGAAGCTGATGACGAAACTCTTCGTCCTGTATGGCCTTACCAATGATTTCGTGGGGTATCTTCTCCATGCGGTCCTCTCGCTTGTGGTCTGGAGCATACGCCACTCCAGGTCCGGCTGCCGCCTCAGCCGTCGCTACCCAACCTGCCAAAGAGCGCTCTATACATCCGTTGCGACGCTTCCGCCATGACTCGCTTGCGCGCCTCGGCCCAATCGACCAACTCAGCGAGGTCGAGTTCACCCGCCAGGCTCGACGCGCGATCGAGCTCCTCCCCGACCTCGGCAACGACATCGTCGCCCATGGCGATCATTCCGTGACTCAATGCCTCCTTGCCCTGGAGCCCGCCCAGCCTCCTCACCATCCAGGTGTAGTTGCCGACTGCCAGATCATCGGGTGCGTCGACGAAATCGTTGAACAACTGGGTGGCTTTGGTTAGATACCGCACCAGTTCGGACAGTTGACCGGCGAGGTCCCAGCGCCCGGCTATGGAGAGCACAGCGTTCCCGGGTATTTCCAGTGGTTGAGACCGGTCGAGGACAACGTCGAACTCCTCTCGTCCGTATTTCGACCGAGGATCGTGAAGCGATCGCTCCAAGAGCATTGCCTCGCAGTAGCCAAGCCAGAGATTCTGAAATCGCTCCCAGAAGCGCCGGTCCGAGACGATCGGTGCCAGAAGCGCTTGGTGTCGGGTCCGGAAGAAGGCTGACAACATCATGGTTGCTTCCGGCTCGTCTGAGTGTCCATCGAAATAGTCGTCCTCGGCTCGAACCGACAGGTAGCCACAAAGGCTGGACTCGCAAACATCGGAGAGAGTCTCAGCGGTGACGTCTCCTCCGAGGCCTGTCGCATTCGCGATCCAAACGGGTAATTCGATCAAAGGATGACCCAGGACGTTTGTGTGGGGACCTCCGCCATCGGAGTCCACAGTGTACGAATGCCTGGCCAAGAGGTTGCCGGCTTCTCTCCCTAACTCCCCTTCGAGTCCGCGGACGAGACGCTCGATGCGCTCCGTAGACTCTCGGCCCACCTGAGTTGGCCGCCAACTGCTGTCAGGCACACGCCGACTCTACCAAGACGGTTTGTTGCTAGATTCGGCGCGAGTGGCGGAAAGCGTCCCGCAACGGGGGGAAATGTCAACAGAACCGGCGGTACTTCAGAGCTTCGTACCCAACCAACTACTGGGCTGGTTGGCAGAACAGGCCTTGCCCCCCTCCGCGCCGACTAGCAAACACCAGGAAATGGTGGTCTGGTTTGCCGATCTCCATGACTTCTCGAGGATTACTCACGAAATCACGGAGAGGGACAAAGCGGGGCCAGAAGTAGTAACCGAACTCCTCAACAGGACATTCGGGCCGATCATCGAAACGATCACTGGCTATGGCGGCGAGGTGTTGGAATTCGCGGGGGATTCGGTGCTCGCCACGTGGACAATCAGGGAGAACACAGACCGCCGGGACGCTTTGATCCTCGCCGGTCTCTGCGGGTTAGCCGTTCTCGATCTGAAACAACCGGAGGTGTACGCCGGGCAGTCTCCTCTTGAGCTGCGGATCGCGATCGGACTCGGTCAGGGTGTCCTCATGCAATTAGGTGGTGTAGACGACCGGTGGCACTTCGTCATCGGAGGCGCCCCCTTCGATCAGATCGGAGTCGCCGGCAGCGAGGCCCTCCCCGGTCAAATCGTGCTGTCACCGGAAGCAGCCGAGGCGATCGGTCAAGGTGCCACAGGCCAGATGGATGAAAAGGGCCTACTGAGAGCGACACACTTCGACGAATCGGAGCCTCCGGGCGGTGTCGCCTCACTTGAGATCACCACGGATCTGGCCACAGATCTCCGGCGGTTCTTGTCAGAACCGGTGATCACCCGCATAGATGCCGGCCAGGACGAGTGGCTGGGAGAATTCCGCCGGGTCACGTCGGTGTTCGTCAACCTTCCCTTGCTTGACCCGTCGAAACCCGCCGACCGGGACTCACTCCAGGATGTCGTGACGACGGCGCAATCGGCGTTGGCGAAGTACGAGGGAGCGCTGACTCGAATCCTGGCCGATGACAAAGGGATAACGATCATTGCCGTTTTCGGCCTTCCCCCATTCGCTCATGAGGAAGACCCATATCTGGCAGTCCAGGCAGCGGAGGAGATCCAGGCGGCACTGAAGCAGATGAAGCTCGACTACGGCATCGGGTTAGCTACGGGACGAGCGTTCTGCGGGCCCTACGGAAGCTCGATCAGGCGTAACTACACGACGATTGGCAGGGAGGTGAACCTCGCAGCGAGGCTGATGAGAGCCGCCAACTTCGAGATCCTTTGTGACGAGGCCACGGCAAGGGGTACACACAGGATCGAGTTCCACGCCCTTGGAGACCGTCGCATCCGAGGGTGGGATCAACCTGTCCAAGTGTTCAGGCCGCTATGGGAAAAGCTGGGGACGCAGGTTGATAGTCATGAGTCGGCCCCATTGCTTGGCCGTGAGGCCGAGCAGAGTCAGCTGATCGCCTGGCTGGAAGCGTTGGACCGTATACACAACTCCGTCGTCGTCGTGGTGGAGGGGGAGGCAGGAATCGGCAAATCAGCTCTGGCCGCGGATCTGCTCCGCACCGCACAGTCGCTCAACGTACAGACCCTGCACGGGGCTGCCCTGCCGGTGGCACAACCTCCTTACCAAGCCTGGCGAGACGTGATTGAGGATGTCCTTGGCCTGACGAACGTCCGCTCTATCGCACGGCGACAGGAGATGGTGCGCAGACGGCTCGCCGAGTGGCCACAGTTCGCCGAGTGGGAAGCATTGCTGAACTCAGTTCTGGACCTCCAACTTCCCGAGACGGCCACAACGCGCGGCATGTCGGGAATCAATCGCCGTGAGTCCACGGTCGAATTGCTCGTAGCGCTGCTGGGTGAGGCCGCTGCCGAATCCCCTCTTTTGATAATCCTGGATGACTTGCACTGGTTCGACTCCGCGTCATGGGCGGTTGCCATTGGAGTGGCTCGCAAGGTGAGCCCACTATTCCTGCTGCTACTCACCAGGCCGATGCTCGAGCACCCTGAGCCGATGGAAGAACTGACTGCGCTTGGTACATCAGCGCACCTGGAGCTGAATCCGATCAGCGAACAGAATGCCCTCGATCTGGCGAAGGAGCGCCTCGGAGCAAGCGATCTGGATCCGAATGTTGCTCGTGTGATCGTGGAGGCGGCTGAGGGCATCCCCTTCTACATAGAGGAACTTGCCTTCTCACTCCGTGATGCAGACGCGCTCACCATTGAGGATGGGGTGGTCAAGTTGACCCGCTCAGACGAGGAGCTGGGTGTCCCTCACACGCTGAGCAGCGTCCTTTTGAGCCGCATCGATCAACTCTCGCCCGAACTTCAGCTTACATTGAAGGTAGCCAGCGTCATCGGGAGAAGCTTCGACACCCGAGCGCTGGAGGCGGTGCATCCCAGTCACCCCGGGGTCGATGAGTTGGCGAGTGAGCTCTCACAACTATCGCTCCGGGAGCTGATTGTCGAGTCATCACCCACGTCGTACGACTTCAAGCACAGCCTGATCCGAGACGCCGCATACGACCTCCTCCTATTCGATCAGCGGAGGCGGATCCACCGCAGCGTCGGCATCTTCATCGAATCCCTAGAAGATGAGCCTCAGGATCCCTTGTATTCGTTGCTCGCCTATCACTGGGAGCAGGCGGAGGATCATCAGAAAGCCCTCGGCTACTTTGAGAAGGCAGGAGCCAGCTCTCTTCGCAAAGGAGCCAACCGCGAGGCTATCGCCGCATATACCAAGTGCCTGAACCTAATTCGTGAATACCCAGGCGAGTTCAACGATTTGGGCCGTCTCCGGCGAAGCCAATGGCACGTCGAACTTGGACAGGCATACGAAGGGCTAGGGAACTTCGATGAAGCTGAGGCGAGCTTCTTCCGAGCTCTGGATGCAGTCGGCGTACACGTTTCGGCCAATTCTTTGGGGAAGGTTGGCCGTCTTCTCTGGGAAACGATGCGGCAGATTCTTCATATAGCCCTGCCGTGGGCAATCCGTGTTCCGAGGAACGACGAGGAGAAAGCCCGTCTCGGCCAAGCTGCGCACGTCGCGGCACTGATCGGGGAGATCTACTACTTCAAGGGCGATCTCTTGAGTTTCCCAGTCCTCAATCTGATCTCGATCAACCTGGGGGAGAAGGCGGGACAGCCTTTGGTGGCGGGATTGGCCTTCGCCAGCATGGGCTACATCTTCGGCACTTTTCGTCTGAAGCGTCTGGCCAACAGGTACTTTCGCAGAGCGCGACAAGCGGAAGAGCTCGAGACCAACCCGGAAGTGGTCCCGCCTTCGCAGCTCGTGGAGCTTCAAGAAATGGGTCCCAGCCATCTAATCGCTGTAGCTCTGGCAGAAAGCGTTCTGGAACTAACGCTCGGCGAGCTAGATCGGGCGCGAACGATCATCTCCAGGGGCCTCGAGAGATGTCAAAGGCTCGGAGACAGGTATTCGGCCGGCATCGCCCTCGCTATTCGCGGCTTCGAAGGTTATTGCTCAGGACGTCTAGACGACGCCTACGGCGACTACAGCCAACTCCTCGCGTCAGCCAACAGGCGCTCCAATCGAGAGCATGAAGGGTGGGCGATGTCCTTTGCAATACCGGTGTTGTTGGCGTTCAATCGCGAAGATCGAGCTAACGACATGGCCTCCGGAGCCACGGCGATTCTCGATAGTGTCGATCCCCTCACGGTGCCCGTCATCTATGGGACGAGGTCCCAGGTCCAGCTGCGGGCCGGGCAGAGCGACGAAGCTCGTGTGAGCGCTGAGATGGCACTAGATGCAATCGACAGCACCCCCTATTTCATCTACTTGGCCGGATTCGCCGGCATGCTCGACACTTTCCTGGGCCTTTGGGACGCAGAGGCCGACCCGACTTCCCAAAACGCCCGGGAACTCGCCAAACTCACACACAAGGCCCTGAAGACCATGAGGATGTTTGCTCTCGTCCTGCCCTTCGCACGCCCGAAGTTCTTGCTATTCAAGGGCCGAATGCAGCATGTAGAAGGCCGAACTGCCAAAGAGCGGCGATCGTTGAGCAAGGGTTTGGACCTGGCCGAGGAGAGCGGTCTTGCCTGGGACGCGGGGTTGCTCCACCTAGAACTCGCCCGGAGCTTTCCTCCCGAAAACGCGGAACGAGGTTCTCATCTAGCCGAAGCGCGGCTGCGCTTCGAGCAGGTCGGAAGTCTTCACGACCTCGACCGGGTCACAGTCTTGGAGGGCGTCTAGCGCTGAATCGAGAAGTGAGAGTGGCGGATCTTCCAATCCTCGCCAACACGGTTCAACACGACGGTCCACGAGGTCTTGTGGTGGTATCTCTCGTCCAGATCCATTTGCCCGGTAAAGGACCACCACGCGATGTCGCCAATTACCTGAACTTCCTCGTTTGGAACGCTCTTTGCCTTTCTAACCAGTACCCCATCGGCCTTTCCACCTCCGCGCAGACCCTGATGGCCCGCAGCAAGCCGCTTTAGCTCCAGGCCCAGGCCGGTCATCACAGCATCCACCCCGCTCCAGTCCTCTCCCTGCTCGCTCCCCAGCAGACGAACGTCGTCGTGCAAATACCCTCGCACACCGTCCGAGTCGCCGTCCACGTAGGCCTTGGCCGCCGCAATTATCACGTCCGCGGCGTCGCTTGCGGCGTCGTTTGCTACCGACATATGTTCCTTTCCGTTGGCAATTTGAGCCTACACCTCGAGAAGCCGACGGGGAGAGGTTGTTTCCGTACGTGTATGTGGCATCTCTAGTGATGCCCGGTTCGAGGTGATCCATCCATTCGTCGATGGAAACGGGAGAGTCGGTCACCTGCTGATTCAACAGTTGCTTCGCCGGCTTCTTGCACTGACGTCTCCCGTCCCTGTTTCGGTTGTGTGGGCCGAGGACACTGATGGCTACGTCCAGGGATTGCGCGACTACCAGGGTGGCGATGTCGATGCCTGGCTTGAGCTCTTCTCGCTGAGCGTCGTTCGAGCGGTTGGCTCCATGTCTGAAATCTCCAACCGCATAACCCGTTTGATTTCAGAGTTTCAGGACCGGATCGAGACGAGAGGGGAGTCGGTGACGGTTCGGCTCATCGACGCCCTTCCGGAGCATCCCATTGTGGATAGCCAAGCCGTCGCCGCTTGGTACGGAGTGACCCCTCAAAGTGCACATGCTGCATTGGTGCGACTCGAGGAAGCCGGTGTCTTGAGCGAGCGAGCTTTTGCCCGAAGGCGCAAAGGGCGGCCCCGACGAGTGTTCGCCGCGGTTGAGTTGATAGATCTCCTCGCCTGACTTGGACCGCTCGGCAAGCGAAGATGTCAACCTCAGCCGTTTGACCCTCGTTTGACTCCGCACGCTCGACCGCCCGAAACTCCCAATAACCACGGCCCTCCACGTTCCAACACGTGCTTGTTCTCCAGCAGCGATCTGATTCGAGTTAGGTCTGGTTCCTCGACGCCCTGATCTCGTCGCTCCGGCTCGACTGGTAGCTTCGGCTCAATGAACCTCCCGGATGGCGTCGTCACGTTCCTCTTCACTGACATCGAGGGCAGCACTCGTCTTTGGGAGGACGCTCCTGATGTCATGATGGACGCTCTCCGACTCCATGACGAAGTGATCGACGCAGCCGTCGACGGGCACCATGGCGTATCGGTCAAGCCGAGGGGTGAAGGTGACAGCAGGTTCGTTGTCTTTCGGGGCGCCGATGATGCGGTTGCTGCTACTGCAGAGATCCAGCGTCAGCTTGAATCTGTCGAATGGACGACACCTAGGCCACTGCGAATTCGGGCATCGCTGCACACAGGGTTGGCCGAGTTGGAGATGGGTGACTACTACGGATCGGCGGTAAATCGGGCGGCTCGGCTTCGTGCGATCGCCCATGGTGGTCAAACGGTCTTATCAGGTGCGACTTTCGAGCTGGTGCAGGATCGTCTACCGGCCGACGTGACATTGATCGATATGGGACGGCATCGCCTCAAAGATCTGACGAGGCCGGAACACGTCTATCAGCTCAACGTTGATGGCCTCATTCAGGCCTTTCCTCCGCTTCTTTCCTTGGATGCCGTGCCCAACAACATTCCGGAGCAATTGACCGAGCTGATCGGCCGCGAGGACGAACTAGCAGAGGTCGCCCGTTTACTCGAGAAGGCAAGGTTGCTGACAATTCTCGCTCCTGGCGGCACAGGTAAGACCAGGCTGGCGATTCAAGGCGCCGCCGAGCACAGTTCGGACTATCGGGATGGGGTCTTCTTCGTACCCCTAGCCGACATCTCATCGAGCGACGCGATCGTGCAAATGGTTGCTGACACAGTCGGCGTGGCCCTCTCCTCGGGCGACGACCCTCTTGACCAGCTGACGGGCTACTTGAAGAGCCGGCGCATACTCTTCGTTCTAGACAACTTCGAACATGTCACCGACGGCGCGAGCATCGTATCCGAGATCCTCGAGAAGGCGCCCGACGTAAGCGTCATCACGACGTCGCGTGCCAAGCTGAATCTCCAAGGCGAGACCGTTCTCACGCTGGGAGGTCTCGACACTGCATGGGATAACCCCGAAGAAGCCCTCCAAGTCAGCGGGGCGCAACTCTTCCTCGATGCGGCTCAGCGCTCTCGGCCGGACCTGATTCTCAATCCCGAAGACCTAGAGCCCCTCTCCCGGATACTCGATCTCACGGGCGGGCTTCCCCTGGCGATCCTTCTCGCCGCAGCATGGGTCCAGGTTCTCTCGATATTCCAGATCGCCGAAGAGCTCGCCAACAGTCTGGACATCCTGCAGACTTCCATGAGCGATGTACCGGATAGGCATCGCAGCATGCGGGCGGTGTTTGAGTACACGTGGCACCAGCTCGGAGATCGGGAGAAAAGCGTCTTCTCAGCCCTCTCGGTGTTCCGGGGCGGTTTTACCAGAGACGCTGCGGCAGCCGTGGCCGATGCCTCGCTGCTGGACCTCGCCAACCTGAGCGGGAAGTCACTTATCTCTGCAAGCGATGAAGGCGGGCGGTATGCAGTTCACGAGCTCCTCCGCCAATATGCCGAGATCGAGCTTGAGAAGGACCCCGAACGCCTGGAAGCGGTGCGTGACGTCCATGCGGAGTACTTCAGCGAGCTGGCCCGCGAGGCTATCGGCTTCCTGTCGAGCGCGGATCAGCCGAGAATGTTCGGGATTCTGGAGGAGGATCTGGAAAACATCAGGTTGGCTTGGGGGAGGCATGTCTCAGCCGGTGAGAGTCACGGCGTCCGCAGTATCAGCATTCCCCTGTTCTACCTCTACGAGGTGCGGGGTTGGTATCAGTCTGGTGCCCCCTTGTTCGGCGAAGCTCTCGAAGCGCTCGACCCCTCCTCGCAGGAGGAAGATGATGTCGTGCTCCGGGCCTTGCTGGCGGCCCTGCACGCCTGGTTCCTCGGCCTGCTCGGGCAAGCTGACTCCGGCCGTCAACAGGCCGCCGCCGCAGTGGACGAATTGCGAAGGGGTAAGGACAATGAGGCGCTGTGGGTTGGCCTGCAGTGTCTCTCATTGACCCGCGCGTATAGCGGAGAAGACTGGTCGGATATAGCTGAGGAGGGCATGGTGCTGGGAGAGCGAATGGACGGTCCGTTCTGGAAGGCGGCAATGAAGAACTGGCGAGCCGGTGCGGCTTCAAACGCGGGGGAACTAGACCTTGGGGCACGACTCCTGACCGAAGGTCGGGAAGTACTCGAACAGCTTGATGAGCACTGGTACCTCGGTGCGAACCTTGGGCATCACGGGACTATCGCTACGAGACAGGGCAACTTCGAGGAAGCCATAGATCTGGACAAGCGCTCAGTTGAGAGGAGTCGATCGATAGGCCATCTCCGCAGTCTTCAGCTGTCGTTGACGGGGCTAAGCGCGGCCAGCCTGGAGATGGGCGACTTCGATGCCGCAGAGCTAGCCCTTCTCGAAGATCTCGCGGTCGCCGAACGGATGGGACTGATTCGAGAGGTGCTACAGGTCCTGATCCAGCTCGCCAGAGTTCGCTCTGCAACTGATCGGGCCAGCGAAGCCGTGGAGCTGCTGGCCGCGGTCATCGCCGAGCCGATGAGCTCAAATCAGACGGTGTGGGAGAGCAGCTCGCTGAAAGAGATTGCCACCGAGACAGTGGCCGAGCTCGAATCCGCTCTCGACCCTGCCGAGTTCTCGTCCAGGAGTGAAGCCGGCACTGCCAAGCCCTATCAAGTCGCAGTCAAGGAACTGCTCGATCAGCAACTGGTCTGACCGGTGGATCAGGTCGGAAGACCTTGGGCTAGTGCTAGCTGGGTTGTCTCGATTCCCATACGACGGGTATGAGCCGATGCGTTCCGCTGATTCCCTTCAGTTCTGCACTCCGTTCTGGACCGAATCGGAACCCGTGGCTGCCTGCCAATTCAACGGTGATCGACGAAGCGAGGATCTCGCCGCCGTTTGCACCTGATGTGATTCGTGCGGTCTTGCTAACGGCGAGACTCGGCATAATCCCCAGCCGCATGGACCGCGTCGCCTGTATGGATGCCGATGCGTACCGGCAACTGCGATACGGCAGAGGCTTTCTGTACGCCGATTGCTGCCGACAACGCCTCGCCAGCCGCAGGAAATACGATCATGGCTCCGTCACCCAGTGTCTTGATCACCGTCCCGCCGTTTCCATTTGAGCGGACACCTCGCCCCCTTCAGCAGATGTATGGCGTGCAACGGAGAGTTGGCTCCCGTGGCCAAGAAGGACGTCGTCCATCGCGTGCCCCCGAGACACGTTCCCATGTCGATGACTTCGAGATGTGCACATCTTGTGACAAGGTTTATTGGCGGGGAGCGCACCATCCCGAATTGAGCCGGATCGTCGCCGCGGCCCGCCGAGCCAACCGGGATGTCGAATTACCCGTCAGAGATGGCCCACCATTGCCTTTCGCTTCCGCTCTTCCTTGTCCCATGTCCCGTAGGCGATCCCTCTCTTCATGTGTTGTTTGACGGGCGTTTGGGACCCACGAATCAGGAGACAAATCAGCAGGCGGCTACTGCCGTTGTCGACCTAACACGTCCTTGTTCGAATTTGGCGTGTCTTCGGGTGAAGGATCGAAGATAGCCTGTGGTCTATGTTGAGAATCAGTATGGATTTATCAGCTTAAGCGTGCCTAAGGCTGATAAACTCTTCCAATATGGAAGGCCAAGCCTTGAAGTGGACCGATCAGTTGGGGAGGACCTACGAATACATCCCATACGAGGCGGGTCTCATTGGAGAGGCGGAGGTCGACTTCTCATCCGATGCGACGCTCGCGATCGCTGAGGCTTCGACCTCCCTTGGATCCGTGCCCACCCTTCCGGCTGCAGGAATTGCATCGGTCATCTACCGATCTGAGTCAAGCGCATCGTCTCTGATAGAGGGTGTCGGCCCCGGTCCGCGGCGGATTCTCGAGGCGGAAATCGCTGATGAAACCGAGATCAACGATGAGGAGGCGCGTCGGGTCGTGAGAAATCTCGAAGCTCTGCGAGACGCGATGGAGACTGCTATCCCAGCTCGCCAAGACGATCTTCTCCGCTGGCACAAGAAGCTCATGGAAGGTCATCCAAGAATGGCGTCGGAATCGATCGGTTCCTTCCGAAGCCAGCAGAACTGGATCGGAGGCGATGCAGCAGGACCTCGTAGAGCGGAGTTCATCCCGCCTCGGCCAGAGGAAGTTCCAAAACTGATTGATGACCTGGTCACATTCTCAGCGCGCACTGACCTTACGCCGGTGGCGCACGCCGCGATCGCTCACGCCCGGTTTGAGGTCATTCACCCGTTCGTAGATGGCAACGGTCGTGTGGGTCGATTGCTCATCCAGCAACTGCTTCGACGCCGACTCGCTCTGCCTTCCCCGGTGCCTGTCTCGGTCGTCTGGAGCCAAGACACCGACAAATATGTCGAAGGACTGCGCTCATATCAAGACGGCGATGTCAACGGCTGGCTGGAGTTCTTCTCGCTAAGCGTTATCCAAGCGGTTGGGTGGATGGCCGAAATCTCGGACCGGATCCTTGCGGTGTTGGCAGAGTTTCATAGCAGGGTCGATACGAGAGGGGAGTCAGTGACGTTCCGGCTTATCAACGACCTGCCGAGCCACCCCATCGTGGAAAGTCAGGCTGTTGCTGAGCGATATGGGGTCACTCCTCAAAGTGCCCACGCTTCTCTCCTGAGACTTGAAGAAGCCGGGGTTCTAAGCGAAGGGGCTTTTGCTCGGAGACGAAAGGGCCGTCCTAGAAGGGCGTTCGCTGCAACTGAGCTCATCGATCTCTTTGCATGAACCGCATGCGAAGATACGCGGCGGCCAGTTTGGCGCCTGTTTGAGATCGTTGGCACCACGGGCCAGATCCCCAATAGACAAGGGCCTTCTCGCCCAAACACGTCCTAGTTCTTCACTCGGCCTTCTCCTCGGGCTCGCCTCGACTATGAGAGCGCGAAGGCCGCCAGCGCGCTCATGTCACCATCGTCGGCAGCGTGCAGAGCACCAAGGTATTTCGTTCGCAGATCTGCTGTATCGAGTTCGAGGTGACTACCCCAGCTGAGGCGTTCCCCGCCTAGTGCGTTACATAGATAGCCAGCCGCAACTCGACCCCACCGTCCATTGCCATTTGGGAAAGGGTGGATCTGCACGAGTCGATGATGAAATCGGACAACGACTTCGATCCGTTCGTACGTGGCGTGTTCGATCCAGGCGGCGGCGTCCTGTGTCAGCTTGCGTACCTCGATCGTAATGAGCCTTGGATCGATGCCGATGTTGGTCTCGCGCTGTCGATACTGACCGGCCCACTTCCAAACCTGCCCAAACATTGACTCGTGCAGTTCACGTAGATATTTGTCATCAAGGATCTGAGTGCGGGTGGGAGCCTTGCGTAGCAGTCCTTCAGCGATGTTCCTCTGCTCTGCCTCGTAGAGCTCTCCTCGCGTCGAAATGTACGTGGGTATGAGGCCGTCCCGATCCTCATCAGTGAGCTGAGTGTGACCATCTCCAATTGGCAGAGGGGGATCGGTCATCTTGCGAGGCTGGAGCGATCCGACCAGAGCCCTCTGCGGTCGACGAATTCTTGAGCAAGGTCGCGGATTTGGTCGAGTTCCTGAGGCTCCTCGAGCTGTTGGTCCTCCAGGCGACTGTGGTGCGCCACTCCTCTGACGTAGTTCCTCGCCTTCTCCGAGGCTCTCTCTTGAACCATGGCTTCCAGGGGCTGTCGAGGAACGAGGAAGTAAGCTAGGTCGCAGTCGAGCGCATCGGCTGCCCTTCTTAGCGTGTCTAGCTTGATCGTCCCACGCTGTTCATTCGCTTCGATCCCCGCGACGGTCTGCTGGCTGGCGCCCAGCCGTTCTCCTAGTTCCGCGCTTGACATCCCGAGGGCATCACGGATAGCTCGTATCCATCCGCGATGGGGGCGCGGTTCGTCCACTAGCGGTTTGAGCAGGTCAAACCGACGATCGAGATTTCTTCGTGCGTCTTTCTGGTTGGCCATGAGTCTGATCTTACAGGCTGTAGCCTGTGAATACAACAGAAAGCTACAGGTGTTAGCCTGTGAAATGTATCTCTACTTACAGGCTGTAACTTGTAAGTGGAATGAATTGTGGGTTTGACCCCCGTTTGAAATCGCCTACCCAGACGTCCGAAATCGACAATGACCACGGGCCTCCCAACCTCAACACCACCTAGTTCTTCGCCGGTTTGACGCGGGTGCATAAAACCCCTGGTCATAGGCCGATTCACCAGGCTTCTAAATAGGTACGGTGCCGTCTAAGGGGATTGACATGACATGGCTAGCTCGTTAGGCGTTAACCTATGGGTCAGAAGTCGATGAAGCCTGGTGAGGTAATCCGAGCCATAGAGCGGCTTGGTGGCGAACGAATCAGGCAGAAGGGCTCTCACGTGCGAATGCGAGCTGGCAATTGCTTCACAACCGTTCCCGTTCACACCCGGGACATACCTAAAGGTTTGCTGAGAGCAATCGAGCGGGACCTTGAGCCCTGCCTAGGAGAAGGGTGGTTGCGCAAGTGAAGACCTCCAGCGAAAGCCGATACATGGTCTCTATGGCTCAGGAGGACGGGATCTGGTTGATCGAAGCTGTAGATCTGGTTGGCGTACGGTCTTTTGGGCGGACTGTCAGCGACGCAGTCCGCAACATCAGAGAAGCCATTGCCGCAGCCGAGGACTTGGACGAATGGGAGTATCTGAGCTTGGACTATGCGTTCTCGGATGAGGTCGCTACGGACGCATTACGTGAGTTCCATGAGGCTGATCGGGCCAAGGAGAACGCGGCAATGGAACGGGACAGAGCGTTGAGAGCAGTGCTTGAGTCGCTTCGCTCACAGGGCATGTCTTACCGGGATCTCGCGACTGTGATTGGGATATCACATCAGCGGGTCGCTCAGCTCCTCGCCGACTCTCGCGTTTGACGTCGGGTCGGAGTAGCAGGAACGCTCTAGCACAGCTAACAGGTCGGCACACCACCTACTTCTTCGCCGGTCCTCCTGCCCATCTAGTTCAGTCCGAGCACAGTGAGGATTGCGGTGTCCACGCCCCACTGCTCCTCTGGTGTCAGGTGTCCTGCGAGGTTCCCGAGCCGTGTCATGTCGACGGCACCCATCTGCTCGACTAGGACCCTTGTCATCGTGCCTTCGACTTCGATTTCGGGCCGAAATGATGCCAGCTTGGCGCGTGTTGAAGTGGGAGCTACCAGGACCACGGAGCGGGGAAGAAAGGCGTCGGACTGGACCACGACACCAAGGCGTTTACCCCGTTGTTCATGACCTTTTCCTTTGGGGAGGCGGAGCTCGAAAATGTCACCCCGACGCACGGAGGCTCTCCATGAGATCGGCCACAGCCAGCATCTCTCTTCGATCATCCGCGTCGGCTTCCAGCACCGCTACTTCAGAGGCCAAGGCATTCATATCCTGGAGTCGAGATGCGGCCTCGACCAACGCCTTACGGATGGCTTCCGATCGACTCATGCCGGTCGCTTCGAGTCGGCCGAGCGCGTGCAGGGCATGTTCATCGAGTCTCACAGAAACTGCTTGAGTCATAACTCGAAGTGTATCGCGAACTGTCGTACAAGGAAAGAGACTCGCCTCGACACGTCCCCAACAGCCGTCCAAATGTCGGGGACTCATGCCTCTAGTACCCAGTGTTCCGCTCGTCGAGGATTAGGGGAGACAACGGATATTGAGGAGCGACACGATGGAGCAAGTGTCAGCCACTCGCTCCGAATTGCTGGCTCGCCGGGCTCGACTGGCGCTGGCGAGGCGGGGTCGCGTTCTCCTCGAAGAGAAGCGGGAACAGCTCATGCTGGAATTCCGCAGGGCAGCTGACCTCGTCCTCGTCGAGGCAGGCGAGCTCGACAAGATCTCGGCCAGTGGCCGACATGCCCTGGCTCTAGCCGAAGTCGCGGAAGGCCCGGAGGCGGTGCGGTCGGCTGCACTGGCCGCGAGAAGGAAGATCGTGTTGGTCGCGCGGCCTGTGGTGGTTGCCGGTGTCGAAATCGCCGAGATCGAGTATGAGCCGATCGGGAGAGGACGCTTCACTCGGGGGTACACAGCCGAAGGAAGCAGTGCCCACATCGACGCCGTGGCCGCGGAATTCGAGGCTGCGATCGAGCAGCTACTCCGACTCGCCGCCTATGAGGTCCGTCTGCGCAGGCTCTCCCAGGAGATCGGAATCACCAACCGAAGGGTGAATGCCCTGGTAACCGTGGTAATCCCACAACTGGAGTATGAGACCCGGCTCATCCTGTCCAGGCTCGAAGAACGCGAGCGTCAGGAGATCTATCGATTCAAGCGAATCAAGGGGCGGAAGGGAACCAGGCTCGAGGTGAGTGCGTGATGAATGAAGCCACCCGCGCCCTCGAGGAGATCCGATTGACATCCTTCCGTCACTGAGCCGTCTGATGAATGCTGGGATCGGTGAAGGCAAGACGAGAGGCGATCACCGCCAACTGGCGGATCAGCTCTACGCGATCTACGCCGAGGGAAGAGATTTGCGACGTCTGGTGGCGATCATCGGCCCAGCCACCGGAGGTCGCGGGTTAGCACGGTCAGGTCTCGGAACTCCCTAGACGTCGTTTTCGGGGAGCTCAGGTGTTCTGCTCCGGGAGGTTGTTGACAGTTTGAGGGGGTGAGCCTCCCTGGTTGTGTGGTGCTTGCACGCATCCCACGACCGAAGGAGGCTATTCGGGCACCGAAGCTAACTGGTAGTCAGGTGGTCAGGCTGTTTGGTCCCTGTTTGATGCCCGCTCGTCGTCCGCCTGAAACCCCCAGCAACCACAGGCTTCCCTACGCCAACTCGTCGTAGTTCTTCGCGCTCTTGACCGGTATATCAAGATGCGTGTTCGCCCTACTCCGGCACGTCCCGGTTTCGGCCCTCGCGGCGCGTCAGAGTCCCAAGTTCTCCACGATCTGCTGCAGGAATCTCGCTGCTGGTACACCGTCGACGAAAGCGTGGTCGAAGGTGAGCGACAGCACCATCTGATACCCGCTGGTAACTGCTCCGCTCTTGTCGATCGTTGGTACCGGCCGAATGGCTCCCACCCCGAGAATTGCGACTTGTGGGAGGTTGATGATCGGCGTGAATCCGTCGATTCCATAGGAGCCCATGTTTGACACGGTGAACGTTCCGCCTTCGAAGTCCTCGGCGGTGAGAGTCTTTGCGCTGGCTCTATCGGCCAGCCCCTGTATTTCCTCAGAAATGACATCGACCGACCGCGAGGCGGGATTCCGCAACACAGGGGCAACCAGCCCTTCGTCGGTCTGGATAGCTACCGCTACCTGGGCGACCCCGGCCGGGACGAAGACGTCGCTTTCGCGGTGACCGTTGAGATGGGGATGATCGGCCAGTACTTCGGCGACGACCTTTACGACCTCGGCCGTGATGTGAGAAGGCTTCTCGACTCCAAACTGAACGGTGGAGTTCAGCGTCACCGGAGCGGTCTCGGCGTGGGAGCGCCGCATGTTGCGAGCGATCACCGCCCGCAGTCCGCTGGTCACAGCAGGAGCGGCTGCGGCCCTGACATCTGACTCGGTGATCCGACCTCCCGGCCCGGTTCCGACCAGCCCGGTGAGATCCACCCCCAGTTCTCTTGCCGCCCGCTTGGCAGCAGGAGAAGCGGTAACTCTCGCCGGAGGGACGGCGCTGTCTGGGGCCGAAGGCGCCGCTGTGGCTGCGATGGCCGCCGGATGCTCCACGGAATCGGCGATGAGGCAAATCGGGCTGTCCTGGGGAACCGGATGGTTCAGGGCGATCCGATTCACCACGAATCCGGCGCCGGGTGCTTCAATGTCGAAGGAAATCTTCTCCGCCTGCACTTCGGCGATCAGCTGTCCTTCGGTGCAGGCTCCACCCTCGTCGACGAACCAGGCCGTCACCACCGCCTCCTCGTCGGAGGCGGTAATGACAGGCATCATGACCTCGATGGCCATTATCTGGGTCAGCCGGCTACGAGCAGATTCGAGCTTGCCTTCACGATCCGTTCGATCGAGGGGAGCGCCCACTCCTCTAGCGGACGGCTGTAGGGAATCGGGATGTCCGGCGTGGTCACCCGCACGGGGGGTGCATCCAGGTAATCGAATGCGCCTTCGATTGCGGTAGTGATGACCTCTCCGGACATTCCGAAGCTGTGGTAGTCCTCGTCGACAACCATGAGCCGATGTGTCTTCTCCACGCTGGCAACGATTCCCTCGCGGTCGAGAGGAACCAGAGAACGGAGATCGAGCACTTCGGCCGATATTCCCTTCTCCTCGAGTTGCTCAGCAGCGTCGAGGGCTTTGTGAACCGACAGCCCAATGGTTGCGATCGTGAGATCGGTCCCCTCCCGGACCACGTTGGCCTTGCCGATCGGCACCTCATAGGGCTCCTCGGGTACCTCCCCGGTCGCCCTCGGGTTCGGTGTCATCCAACCCAGCCCCAACACGCCCTTGTGGAACATGTAGACGACAGGATTGTCTTCGCGGATCGCCGCGATCATCAGACCCTTGGCGTCGTAGGGGTTGGACGGGACTACGACCTTCATCCCGGGCATGTGGGCGAAAGTCCCCCACAGCGTCTGGGAATGCTGGCCGGCGTCCCCATATCCGCCTCCGACAGCGGTGGTCAAGACCACTGGGACCTTGACGTTCCCGCCGCTGAAGTAGTGGATCTTGGCCATGTTGTTGTAGATCTGATCCATGCAGACGCCGAAGAAGTCGACGAACATCAACTCGACGATTGGTCGCATCCCATTGATGGCAGCGCCGACGGCCGCACCGATGAACCCGGTCTCCGAGATTGGCGTGTCGATGACCCGCTTCTCTCCGAACTCGTCTAACAGCCCTTCGGTGGCACCGAAGATGCCCCCGTAGGTGCCGACGTCCTCACCCATGACGAACACCGAGTCGTCGCTTCTCATCTCGAGTGCGACACCCTCGGCGATGGCCTTCTGCGTTGTCAGCTTGCGCTCGGTCTTGGTCGTCATAGCGTCACCGTCCTCTCTGCGAAGACGTGGTCCAGGGCCGATTCCGGCTCCGGATAGGGGCTGTCCTGCGCGTACTGAATCGCCTCCTCGACCTCGTCATACATTGCTTGCTGAATCGCAGCGATGTCGGATTCATTGAGAATCCCCTCGTCGGACAGCCGCTTGGCGTACCCGACCATCGGGTCACGCTCAAGCATCTCCGTCTTGAACTCGTCGGAGCGATAGGCGTCGGCATCACCCTCGAAGTGACCCCACAGCCGGTCGGTCTTGATCTCCACCAGGCTGGGCCCTTCACCCCGACGGGCCCTGGCGATGGCCTCGCCCATCACCTCGTACACAGCCACTGGATCGTTGTTGCCCACCAGCACTCCCGGGATGCCGTAGGCCGCGGCACGATCGCTGTTGTCGGCGATGGCAGTCGAGGCCGTTTTTGGCACCGAGATGGCGTATGCGTTGTCTTCGCAGACGAACACCACCGGCAGATTCCACAATGCGGCCAAGTTGAGTGACTCATGGAATGAGCCCTGATTGGCTGCTCCCTCCCCGAAGAACGAGAGAGCGACATTGTCGCTGCCGTGATGACGAAATGCCATGGCAGCTCCCACCGCCACTGGAATGCCCTCGCCGATGATCCCCGAGCACCCGAAGTTGGGCTCTACGGAGAACAGGTGCATGTGGCCGCCCTTCCCGTGTCCCAGCCCGGTGTCCCGGCCGAAGATCTCGGCGGCCATCCTCTTCAGATCAATACCTTGGGCGATGGCGACGTGGTGGGGACGGTGGGTGGCGGTTATAGCGTCACCCTCCTTCAGGTGTGGGCTCATCCCCACGGCTACCGGCTCCTGGCCGGCGGCCAGGTGCATCTCACCTGGGATCAGACCCGCGGCGATATCGAAGGCAGGGAGCTTGTCCGCGAAGTAGATCTCCCTGATGCGCTCCTCGAATCGGCGAATCTTCACCATCGTTTGGTACATGTCAACCAGGTGTTCCCTGGGAATGTCCATGGTGCAACCTCCTCTCTCCGGGCTCTACCCGGAATACGTGACCGCCTCTTACTCTCCGGAACCTACTCCGCGTCGAGGCTTGCCGTATAGGGTCAAAGGACCCTGAGCGCCGACTCCAGATCCAGCACACGCGGACCCTCCACGACTCGCGCCAATCCGGCTCTCGCGGGGAGACGCCGTTCTCCGTCGAGCGCCACCATGCCGATTTCCTCGCTCAGCGAAAGCTCGGCTCCCATGGGTAGATCGACATGGCCGGCCACCGGAATGTCGAGTATCAGACCCGGTCCGAACACAGCTCGGACAGACCGCTCGCCGCCGAAGCGGAGATGACGGACATGACCTTGCTCCAGCGGTCCAAGGGCGGCGCTCACTGAGGCAATGCCCACCGCGGTTCGCCGTGAGGTTGTGACCAGTCCCTCCAACAACTCGCTCGCATCCCAGATGGCACCCGCTCCCACCCAGCGGTTCCGCACCACCACTGCATCTATGACAGCCAACGCACGACCCTCGACGGTTTCCACTTCGATGGCGGTGGTGGGCATGAACGCGTCAGCGCCAGTCGTGATGGCCAACGCCGTGGCGAGGCCTACAACGCTGGGTTCATCGGTAATGGCGAAGGCGTTGTTGGTTCCCGCTGCAAGGGGAACCAACGGTGCCTGGGGCCAGCCTTCGGCCGCGGCACGCACGGTCCCATCGCCTCCCACTGTGACCAGTGCGGCGGCCTCCATCCTGGCTAGATAGGTAGCGGCACGACGGGTGTCCGATTCGGTGCCTTCGACCTTGATGGGCAGGAAATCGACGGGCGATCCGGCGGAACCGGCAAGAGCGATGGCACGCCGGAGCAGTCCGGATTGGTCGTCGAGGCCAAGAACTTCGATCCCTTTCTCCGAGCCGATCCCCACCAGCAGCCGCGCCACGAGGTTCGCCTTTTCCTCGACATCGATGACCCGGGCGAGGGTTGTGAGCCGTCGAATGTCCTTCGACGAGGTGGGATTGGCGACGAGACCGACGAGCACCCTTCGACTCTAGGCCCAGACCGTGTTGGAGGTTCCGAGACCGATCGGGCGATTCACGTCCTAATTCTTCTTGCTGACCAAAACAGGTGCGGTCCTGCTTGGATGCCCGATCACCTCGAGGTCCGCGCGCTTGCCTGTGATCCCGGTCCTACGTCCTGTGTTGGCGGACAAGGCGAGCGCGTAGCAGCCCAGGTGGTGAGACGGGTGCGGGTGAATGCGGGCGAGATTAGCCACGAGCCTTTGCCGGATACGGTGCCGGCCGGGTGAAGCTCATATGGCGAATGAACCATCCCTGGGTTCATCTAGTGTGCGACGGCGATGCCTATCCAGGGAGTGATATTCGACGTCGACGGAGTTCTGGTCGACACCATTCCGCTGCATTACCGCGCCTGGAAGAGAATGCTCACGGAGCGGGGCTTCGAGTTCGATCAGCACGTCTACCGCCAGCGAGTCGACGGTAAGAATCGCGCCGAAGGCGTCCGCAGCGTGATGGTCGACGCGACAGACGAAGAGATCGAGGCCGCCGGGGCGCAGAAGCAAGCGTATTACTTGCAGGAGCTCGAGTCGACCAACCTCGAGCCTTATTCCGACGCCAAGGAGTTCCTGGCCGCTGTGGAGAACGCCGGTCTTCACCTTGCTGCTGCCTCGGGCAGTGCCAACGCGCCTCGAGTCCTCGAGAGGATCGGCATCCTCGACCGTTTCCAGGCGGTGGTGACGGGTGCTGAGATCAGTTCGGGCAAGCCCGACCCAGAGATCTTTCTAACCGCCGCAGATCGCTTGGGGCTGCCCTCTTCTCGGTGTGTCGTCTTTGAGGATTCGGAAGCGGGTATAACCGCAGCCAAGAAGGGCGCGTTCTTGTCGGTGGGCGTCGCCAGAGAGGGGAATTCGGCGTTCTTGCGAGAGGCCGATCTCGTTGTCAGTTCGCTGAATGAGATAACCATCGACCAACTCGAAGGCCTCATCCGATGAGTAACCCGATCGAGAATGGCGCCTACTCCCTGCAGGACTGGTCGCTCGTTCAGCACTCGGTAGATTCCGAAACGGTGGGTCTGGCAGAGAGCCTGTTCGCCCTTTCCAACGGCTACGTCGGTGTTCGGGGTTGTTTCGATCAGGGAGAGCCTGTCTGGCAACCCACCACAGTGATCAACGGCGTCTACGAGTCCTGGCCGATTCTCTATCAAGAGCCGGCTTTCGGGTATGCCACGACCGGGCAGACAATCGTCCGCGTCCCTGATGCGACCATGATCGAGGTACGTGTCGAGGGAGAGCTCCTCGGGGTTCAGGGCGCAGCCGTGGTCAGATTCGCGCGACGCCTGGACATGCGCGCCGGCACCGTGAAGACGGAGAGCAGCCACCGTTTGGCGGACGGCGTGGTGGTGACACTGGAGACGACGCGGATGGTCTCTCTAAGCAACCGGCACCTGATGGCCACCCTCGTCGAGGTAATCGGGGCCGCAGGCCGAACCGTTGAGATTCGCTCGGCCCTGGTAGACCGGGCCGCCTCATTTCAGGAGCATCCCTACCACGACGCGAGAGACCCCCGCCGCACCCGTCTTCTTGGGTGGAGTCCGCTGGGTCCGGTAGGCAATCTGAGCGAAGGCGGGCGCCTGATCTCGAGCTTCGTCACGGAGCGGAGCAGGTTGGCGCTCGCGTGTGGGGTCGACCACGTTGTTGCCGGGGCCGCAGCCAAGATAGAGGTCGATCCCGATGACACAACCGTCGTCATCCGGGCCCAGGGAAATGGCGAGTCCATTCGAATTACAAAATTCGTCTCCTACCACGCCGACCTGGAGGTCTCTGGCAACGACATGGCCGAGGACGTGGCGGTCACCCTGGATGGTGCCGTTGAAACCGGTTTCGACAACCTCGCTAGCCGGCAGCGGTCTGACCTCGACGACTTCTGGGCCGAAGCAGCCATTGACATCGATGGCGACGATGAGCTGCAAGAGGCGACCCGATGGGCCCTATTTCAGCTCCATCAGGCCACGGCAGGCATCAAGGGGCTGAGTGTTCCAGCCAAGGGTTTGAGCGGCGACGCCTACGAGGGCCACTACTTCTGGGACTCGGAGATGTACTTTCTGCCGTTCCTCGCCTTCACGAGCCCGAACCGGGCCCGTGAGTTGTTGCGCTTTCGGGTACGAATGCTCCCAGAGGCAAGACAGCGTGCGGGAGAACTGGCTCTGCGGGGTGCCTTGTATCCATGGCGGACGATCAACGGTCAGGCCGCCGGAACCTATTACCCGGCCGGCACTGCTCAGTACCACATCAATGCCGACATCAGTTATGCCATCCGGCAATACATCAAGGCCACGGGGGACGATGAGTTTCTATGGAACGGCGGCGCCGAAGTCGTGATCGAAACCGCTCGGCTCTGGGCGGATCTGGGCTTCTACGACCGCGACACGTTCCATATCCACCTTGTAACGGGGCCCGACGAGTACACGGCGCTCGTCAACGACAACGCTTACACCAATTTGATGGCGAGGGAGAACCTCCGGTTCGCCGCCCAGGTGGTCGAGCTCATGAGCCAATCGGTGCCTGACCGCTATGCCGAGCTGCAAAAGGTGATAGGTCTTGATGCCGACGAACCGGCGGAGTGGATCCGGGCTTCCGACTCGATGTACATCGGGTATGACGAGGAACTCGGTGTGACTCCACAAGACTCGAGCTTCCTGTCCAAAGAGATCTGGGATTTCGAAGGGACACCTGCAGATAAGTACCCCCTCCTTCTTCATTTCCATCCGTTGGTCATTTACCGCTACCAGGTGCTCAAGCAGCCGGACGTCGTCATGGCGATGCTGTTGGTGCCCGGCGAGTTCTCAGAGGAGTTGCAGCGGGCCAACTTCGACTACTACGACCCGCTGACCACCGGTGACTCGTCCCTGTCCTCGGCGGTCCAGGCGACCGTTGCGGCCCGGATCGGTCACGAGGCTGAGGCCCTCGACTATCTCAGGCATACCGCATTCATCGACCTCGCCGATCTCCAGGGCAACACCAGGGATGGCCTGCATTTGGCATCTGCCGGCGGTATCTGGATGACGCTGGTGAGGGGCGTGGGAGGCCTGCAAGTCACCGACGAGGCCCTGGTTCTCGAACCCAAGCTCCCCAAGGACTGGAACTCTCTGCGGTTCAGCCTCCGCTACCGGGGGAGCCGCCTGGTAGTGACGACATCGTCTGATGGCGTCGCTCTGGAGGTCTCCGGTGCGCCAATTGTTGTGCAGGTTTGGGGCGAATCTGTCTCAGTCGCGCCGGACTCGCCCGTCTTCGTGCCCGGTGGCGCTACTACCCACATCGACCCTTCATGACAACCTAGGGCACGTCCGCCGAGCCAAGCTGCGGCAGGCAGCGTTGAATCGGACTGTTCCCTTTTGGAGATCCATTATGCGAAGACCCGTCACTTCGGAATATGGATTTCTGCGTCGAGGCCCGCACACGATGGCACTTATGAGCGGTTTGACCCTTGTTTGACCCCGTCCACCCCAACCGCCCGAATCGCCAACAACCACAGACCTCCCCGCCCCAACACCACCTAATTCTTCTGCAAAATCGCGTAGCCCGGCTCACGATGATCGATCCACCCGCCGTGCGCGACGCTCTCAAACGTCACCGGAAGCTGAAAGGAGTCGGTTCTCCGGCGGGCACTACCCTCATCAGCCCCACGATGCTGAGCTCCACAAGCGGATTGGTCCCACTCAAGTCCTACGACGACGACACCCAGGCGAAGTTGCCGTATCAGGTCCTGTCAACGGCATGAGCTCCTAAACCGGTCGGTCCACCTGCTCGTGCTGGCCCTCAATTGTGGGAATCGTGGTCAGTCCAGGCAGGTCAAGGATTCGCTGCGTTGTTCCTCGTCAGGGGTTGGCGTTTGGCTACCTAGTCAGATCCTCTCGACCTTTCGGCTGTGCCCTCTAGGACAGGTGCTCGTGAAGTAGTAGTCATATGCCGGAGCTCCGTAGACCACTCTCTCGAAAGGCGAGTGATCGCTGCAGTACCAAGCACCACAGTCGAAACAGTACGAGGCTGTGTATTGGTCATCTTTGGCACGTAGAGAATCGAAGTCTCCCTCCCTGAACTCGATTAGTACCTCGTCGGATTCACCACTCAAGGCGGATGTCCAGCCGATGAGCCCATCGACGACTACAGCCAGCCGCCGTTTGTCGCCACCCATTTGAGACCAGAATTCGGTCTGCCCAGCGATCCTCTCCCCGGGGTCCAGGATCTCAACCTTCGTTGCCTGCCTCCCGCAGATACTGCAGACGAATACAACCTCCCGTTCCATCACACGAGAGCCTAAATGACTGGTAGCGGCCAAGAACGGCCAAGGAAACCTCGTGTGAGACCAGGTCAGGCACGGGGCACTTGATGTCTGGTCAAGTGACCGGTGTTGCTGTAGATAGTCGTTGGCTCAGATTGTGATCGTGAGGTGGATGTTCCTCATGCTGTCCTGATAATGACCTGTCGACCCCACCCAGACCGTTCTAGGCGGACCGTGTGACCTAATAAGAGCCTGTCCACCAATCAGGTGTGACCCATCCCAGTCCTGTCCACAAACCGCCGGCACCTTGACATAAGAGATTCACTATGTGCGGCTATTGCTGCTGCCACCTAGGCGGCGGATCGGATCATGTTTCTGTTGGCAGCTTGTGGCCGACTAGAGCGCCTCCGAGCGTGGTGCCCACGTAGATGGTCACCTTGGGGCCGTCAGCCGCCCCCTCGCCGCTGTCGTCCAGCCTGATCTCGACTGCTGCCGCTTTCGACTCCTCGACCACTTCCACGTTCCAGTCCCGGGGAATCAACACAGCGGTTCCCGCCAACAATGTGCCCACATCAACGGATAACCCATCCTCAGATGGGTGAGCCTCTCGAAGGTCGACAGTCGTACCGCCCATCAAAGTTCGAGCTTTCACCCTCCGCAACGAAGGGGAGTGAGGCGTGAACTCCGCTTGGTTCCAAAACGAGTACAGCTCCACGTCCTCGGCCTCAAGATCGCTCGATGTCATAGAACGAGTGATCGCCTGGCCGACCGCCCACACCAAACTGATCAGCATTAATCGGAACAGCCACTTGAAAGATCGCCGCATCCAGCCCAACCTACCAACATCAAACCTCAGCCACCCCTCAGACCCGAAGGTGTTGATCATCTACGCGCAACATAAGTGCCGTTATGTGCGGGTGGTTGGTGACTTTTGGCCCTGGCACCAGGCTGTGCGATAGGTTCTTCTGGTCATATGTCGGTATTGGGAGGTGATACCGGTGAGGACTGCCCAGATGCTGTTGGAAAGAGAGCAAGAACTCGACCTGCTGGCGGGTCTGTTGGCCGACGTTGGTTTGTCTGGGGGGAGAGTGGTTCTGGTTCGGGGTGAGGCCGGGATAGGCAAGACCACTCTGGTGAGAGAGTTCATCGACCGCTCCTTTGAGACTGCTCATGTTCTGGTTGGGTCGTGTGATGATCTGTTGACGGCCCGGCCGTTGGGTCCGTTCCGGGATATGGCACGTGGAGAGTCCTCACTCATTGACCCACTCCAGAGTGACGACCGGTCGGGTGTGATGGACACGGTCCTGGATCTTCTGTCCCGTGGGCTGCGTCCGACGATTCTGGTGATCGAGGACACCCAGTGGGCGGATGAGGCCACTCTGGATGTTGTCAGCGTTCTTGGCAGGCGAATCGACCAAACCAATGGTCTGCTTCTTCTCACCTATCGGGATGGGGAAGTTGATTACGAACACCCACTGCGCGGAGTGATTGGTGGTCTTCCCCCCGACACCGTGGTGCGGGTTCGGCTCCCCGGACTCTCGCAGGAAGCGGTGGCCTCGCTCATCGCCGACTCCGATCTAGATGCCGAGGTGGTTTTCAAAGCCACCGATGGCAACCCGTTCTTGACCATCGAAATGACCTCCGGTGGTGTTGAGGGCGTCCCATGCCTGACCGGTTATGGGCGGAAGCCGAAGCCGACGTTGGCAGTGGCCATGTGCGTCCAGTAAACGGGCTATCAGAGAGTCAGTGTCGTCTGTCGGACTTCGCTGGCTCCAGCCCTAGCCTGACGACGATCTGCGCACCCAAGGGAGATCCAACAGAACGGTATTGCGGACACTGATAAATGCCCAGCCGCCAATTGCCATCATTTCCTGTGCACAACGGCGACAAACCATCCGAACGTCATCATTCTTCGATAGCAAGAAATCCGAAGGGCCTTCACCACAGCCGTGGATTTCGCAGGTGTCCGGCCACTTCCCCGTAGCGATCCCGAGTCGCATGAGACCATTCTCGTCCCTGCGTCACCAATTATGGGGAATGACCGAGCGGTCGATACGTCAGGTTCGGCTCATGTCTGGTTCACATGGCTCGCCCATAGTGGCGGTTATTGGCGGGACTGCAAGGATCTGGCGTCAGTGTTGGCTACGCCTCTTCAGCTTGGACGGCATCCACAACTCCTCGTCACCGTCGAGTGCCATGCGGGTATGAGTCATGCACAACCTCCCGTGAGGAGTCATGAACTCGGCTTCTCGATGACACTGTTTGCAGGCCAGACGGTAGAACGACAGAGATCCAACTCCGGAAAAAGCGGCCGTTCGCTCACCGACCAGAAGCAAAACGCCGGACGTGATTATCGCAACCGCCATCAAAGCAAGACGCTCATCAGGCGAACCGGTGCGTGCTAACTCTTCATCCTCGATCGTTGTCGTGGTGACTTTCGGCACAGTCGTCGTGCTCATCGCACCTGGTGAGGTCGTAGTCGGGACGTCCGCTGTTGTCGTAGTAGAACCCTCGATAACGGTTGACGTCGAGACGGCATCAGTAGTTGTCGTCGATTCTCCCGCTGTTGTCGTTGTCGAGTTGGCCACAGTGGTTGTGGTTGACATTGTCGGCGACGTAGTAGTGGTGGGTTCCGGCGGGCAGTCGAACAGAACGTCGATTCCGGCGGAGAAAACCTCATCCGGGCCCATAACCAGGCTGATGAGTACCTGGTCGCTAAGCACCATGACGTCCGTCGCGGTGACGGTTCCACCAGGCTCTGCTTCCACGTCAACCAGCACGATTCGCGTCTGACTCTCAACAATCAGATCGTTGCCAGGATGCACAGAAGACTGGTTAAGAGACTGGGCAATCACAGAACACGTTTCACCGACTAGGCCGTTCGGAACAGGCTGGGCGCGAAGCACAGTCTCGGAATCTTCGGGTGCTCTGACGACCGTCTCGATAGAGACGATAATCTCAAATGCGCTCTCACTGGCAGCAGCGGTTGCTGCGGCAGTGAGAAGCAGCGAGCAGAACAGAATTCCCGCCGACAGTCGCAGGACCAAACGCGGGAGGGCTGTCGGTCGTTCGCCGTTTGCTTCCTTGGGGCGCATGTTTCCCAGCCCTTTGCCGCTTCTGAGACGAATACACAGCGGTCGGACCAGCGAACCTACACCGACAGTGGTGGTCGGTGTAGGTCGAAATGGATGGCGCGGAAACGACTCTCATCTATAGGGTGGCTGAGTGAGGAGGCACTCATGGAGCGACCGGTCCGATCAACGCTCATCTACGCCGAAGGGTGAAAGTTCTGCCGGGCCGCGGCGAGTTTCGTCGCTTGGGTTGACGTCGATGAACGTCTGGCTTACCTACCGCGCGACGATCCCGTCGTTGCCGAACTGATCCCCGAATTAACTCCGGAGGAGCGCTTGGAGCATTGGCATCTAGTCACCTCAGATCTGGAGGACCTGACAAGAGGAGCCGGGCTTATTGCGATCGCGGGGGAACTGAAACTTACGGGATGGTTGGCGCGGGTCTTCACCTGGCTGAGAGCAGAACGGCTGCTCAACTGGTTCGACTCCTGGATGGGACGGATGAAGGGGAAGCTAGGCAAGCTGGTCCCCGATAGCGAAGGACCGTATCGGTATCCATAAGCAGAGATCAGACAACGGCTTGTTCGGCTGACGCGCACATAACGGCACTTATGGGCGGCTGATCACGGCGTCAGAAACCGTACATAATGCCGGTTATGGGCGGCGTTTCTGGTCAGGTCAGGGTTGAGTCGACGACAACAGTTCGGTCATTCTCTCCGTGTTCGACTCTGAGCCCAGTCGTTCGAATTCGACTCTGGCTGCTTTCAGTTCCATCGCGGCCAAGGCCTTTGCACCATCAGCGATGTATGCAACGCCCATGTCAGCGTGGGCAGTCGCGGACTCGAAAGGAAGGCCGAGGCGGGTGTATATCTTGGTTGCTTCCTTCAGTTCGGTGATCGCTTTGGAGGGGATACCAGTCGCTAGTTCTATGTTGCCTCGGGCATGGGATGCTTGCGCTTTGAAGAGGTCGGAACGAGCCAATTCGGAGATCTCAGCTAGGTCGACCAGTGCCTGTTCCGCCCGCTGATTGTCTCCGTCCTCAAGGCTTAGCTGTATGACTGCAGGAAGAAACCGGGCACGATCGAGTTTCGACAATTGCGGTTCAGATAACGCACGCTCAAGGAGATCTCGGGCCGAAGTGAGATCACCTTGATGCGCCAGAATCAGGGCATACCCAGGAACTGGTTCCCTTCCCCTCGTTAGGGCCTCTTGGAATGCGTTTTCGGCGTCCTCGATGTCGCCAGCACGTAGGCGCATCTCGCCGTACTGGTACCACGCTTCACCACGAATGTCGTTGTATAGCCCCAATTCGTTCGAAGCTTTCATCACTTCCGACTCCGCACCCACCCAGTCTCCGTTTTGCCACATGAGTTCTGCTTTGAAAATTCGGCAGATACCCGGATAGTTCGACATCTCGTGGTCGCGGCACCACCTGTTCGCCGCTTCGCTCCACTCTGCTGCTCGTCGAACATCACCGGTCTGGTCGCAGACAGCAAGCATGTTGCAATAGCTTCGTCCAACGGTTATCGGATTCGCATCTCCTGCAACGGCGGCCAGCATGGCTTCATCCATTAACGGCATGCCTGCGTCCATGTCGCCGCTGGCTACCAAGAAACGACCTTGATCTTGAAGGGCGAGTACCTCAAGGTTTCCGTCAGAATTCGCCTGGCCGATCTCTAGGACTCGCCGCGATAACTCTAAGGACCGCTCCAGATCGGCATCACGCTCAAAAGCCCTAACTGCATGCCACCGGAGGAGATAGCCCTTAGCCACCGAGTCCTCGTCAGACTCAAGGAGTCGCTCTGCTCTCTTGATCCAACCTGCGGCCACCTCAGATGCCAGGTTGTGCGACATGATGTCAGCGATCTCAATTGCCGCGATGGCGGCTCCCTGTAGGTTGCTCTCAGAGAGATAGGCGTTGTACGTTTGCTCGAATCGATCGATGACCTTCTCATCTGTGCCCAACCACCAAAGTGCGAATCCCATCATCTCGTGTAGTTCGCCGCTCAGTTCCTGGCCTTCCTCCAACTCGACCAGAAGATCGCGAACTTTGGACCACTGTTTCGCTTTGTATGCCACCCTGATCCGGTCTGCGAGATTGGCCGACGCCCCAGCAACTGCATCCAATGGAGGAAACTCCTGGATCAAGCCCTCAGAGATCACCTGGTAGATGTTTTCGGGCCGATCGAGGTCTTTCAAGTATTGAATTCCGAGACTCAACAGTTCGACTCCATGGGGCAGTTCGTCAGCCAGCAGGTGCTCTGTGGCCGAGGATGTCAACACTTGACCTCCATGACCAACCGCCATTAATCGCGCGGCGCGATTGAGAGCGGGCCCGAAGTAATCGTCATTCCGAAGCTGGGCAGTACCGGTATGCAGGCCCATACGAACACCTATCGGCGACTCGGTTGGCCATCCAACCGCTCCCAGTTGACGCTGCGCAGCTATCGCACATTCAAGGGCCGCTTGAGGACTCGCGAACGAAGCGCAGAAGGAATCGCCGCCGGTCTTGAACACGACACCTTGGTGCCCATGAACGGAATCGTTAATGATTCGGTCGTGGAGAGACAACGCCTCCCGCATGGCCTTAGCGTCGTCCTCCCACAGTCTCGTGGAGCCTTCGATGTCAGTAAAGAGAAAGGTAACTGCGCCTGTCGGCAGCGCATGACCAGCAGAACGCATCGATCGCACACTACAGATCGATGACGTGATAACAACGCTGCCTCCGCGCACATAACGGCACTTATGTGCGGGTTGACATGAGAACCCAAACAACAACTCACTCGCCGCGAGAGCGGCGCGTTTCGACGAGTGTCCAACACGTCCCTATTCTTCCCGGAGTACGACGGCTGGCGGGGCGAACTCCTTGCCCTGCTCATCCGGCTGATGGCAGTCGAGGATATCTCCGAGCCGTATTATCGCGCCTTCGCCGTCCCAGTCAGGCCCCCAGTGCGGCGTCCCGTAGGCTGAATCGGAATGGAGAACGGCGACTTGGCCACACCGAAGCAGGGCTCGACATCCGACGAACCGGCCACACCCGATGAGGGTCTTACCCCCAGCGAGGTCAGGCAACGGATTCAGGCCGGCCAGGTCAATCAGGTGCCGGAGCGACCGAGCCGGACCACCCGGGAGATCGTCCGCGCCAATGTCGTCACCCGATTCAACATTCTCCTCGGCGCGCTGCTCCTCGTCGTGCTCATCGTGCTCCAGGAGCCCCGTGACGCGTTGTTTGGAATCGTCCTGGTGACCAACTCGGCCATCGGCATCGTCCAGGAGCTGCGAGCCAAGCGCACATTGGACAGATTGGAGCTGCTGGCGGCGCCCCGGGTGCGCGTGGTCAGGTTGGGACAGGTCACAGAGTTGCCTGTGGACCAGATCGTGGTCGATGACCTGATCGACCTCCGATCAGGCGATCAGCTGGCCGTCGACGGAGTGGTCGTGTTGTCGACGGGACTGGAGATCGACGAATCCCTGCTCACCGGGGAATCGGATCCGGTTGCCAAAGAACTCGATGACGGGTGCCTGTCCGGGAGCTTCGTGGCTGCCGGCTCGGGCCGGTACCGGGCCACCAGAGTCGGAGCCGACTCCTATGCGGCGAAGCTGGCCCAGGCCGCCAAGAGATTCACGCTCGTCCGCTCCGAACTGCGTGACGGCATCGATCGGATCCTCGGCCTGGTGAGCTGGGTGGTCGTCCCCATGGGCGCCTTGCTGGTCTGGAGCTCGCTACGAGGCGGTCGCACTTTCGTCGAGGGTCTGAGGGGAGCAGTGGCGGCTGGTGTGGCCATGGTGCCACAGGGGCTGGTGCTGCTGGCCTCCATCGCCTTCGCCGTTGGTGTGATTCGACTGGGACAACGCAATGTCCTGGTGCAGGAGCTTCCTGCCATCGAGGGCCTGGCCCGCGTGGACACGATCTGTTTCGACAAGACCGGAACCCTGACCGAGGGACGCCTGACCGTCAAAGACGTCGCCCCTCTCTCGGACCGGGACTTCGAGCCGGCGCTGGGGGCCCTCGTCGCCGCAGAGCCCCATCCCAACGCCACACTCTCGGCGATTGGGGCGGCCTTCCCCGAAAACCTGGGCTGGAGAGCCGAGAGGGCTGTCCCCTTCTCGTCCGCCCGGAAGTGGAGCGGCGCCACATTCACGTATGAAGGCACCTGGGTGATCGGCGCCCCCGACGTGGTCGCCCCGCACGACACCCGGGTCAACGATCTGGCGACGAGGGCATCGGCCCAAGGCAGCCGGGTCCTCCTGGTGGCAAACAGCGAGACCCCACTGAGCGAGGGTCGACTGCCTCCCGATCTCGACCCGGTGGCTGTGATCTCGCTGTCCGACCAGGTCAGGGATGATGCGTCCGAAACCCTCCGCTACTTCGCCGACCAAGGAGTTCGAGTCAAGGTCATATCCGGTGATCACCCAGAGACCGTCGGCGCCGTTGCCGCGCAGGTGGGGATCGATGGTTCAGATCAAGTGGTCGACGCCCGCCAGCTACCCAAAGATGGTCGCCAGCTGGCCGCGGTCGTGGAAAGGGGCACCGTCTTCGGCCGGGTCGCGCCCGGTCAGAAACGCGACATGGTCCGCGCCCTTCAGTCCAGGGGTCACGTTGTCGCGATGGCGGGCGACGGCGTCAACGACGTGCTGGCCCTCAAGGCCTCGGACATCGGCGTGGCCATCGGTGATGGAGCACCTGCGTCACGCGCCGTCGCCCAGCTCGTGCTCATCGACGGCAGATTCGACACGCTCCCCGAGATCGTCGGCGAAGGGCGACGAGTGACCTCGAACATCGAGAGGGTCGCCAACCTGTTCATCACCAGCACCGTCTATGCGCTCGGGCTTTCGCTCGCCATCGTGATATCCACCCTGCCGTTCCCCTTCCTGCCCCGTCACCTCACCTTGGTGGGCAGTCTGACGGTGGGCATTCCAGCGTTCTTCCTGGCGCTGGCCCCATCCCGTCGACGGGCCCGGCCCGGGTTCGTGGCTCGCGTGCTCAAGTTCGCGATCCCGGTTGGGCTGGTCGCCACGATTGCTACCTTCGCCGGCTTCTATTTGGCCGATTCGGAAGGCTCCACCGTCGAGCAATCGCGGACTACGGCCACCCTGATCCTGGCCGCTATCGGGCTCATTGCCCTGGGAATCGTCAGCCGCCCCCTCGTCCCGTGGAAGAAGGCGCTGATCGGCACCATGGCGGGATTGCTCGTTCTGACGATGACAACGCCGTTCCTAAGGGATTTCTTCGGATTGGAGCTCCCTCGGGTCGTCGTGTTCCTGTCAGCTGTGGGCATCGTCGCCATCACCGGGACGGTGATGGTCTTCGCTCTCCAAGCTGTGGGGTGGGCCAGGATCGTCCCCACGATCCTCAAGGAGTACCCACCGACGCGGCCACAGGCGTGGCGACGCTTCACCCGCCGAGTCGTCGAAAGGTCGGGCTGGGAGGAGTCATTCCCCGCGAGCACCGAACTGCAGACCGTGGTCAAGCCGGAGGTCGAAGCAGCAGAAGACGACTGAGGGACGGAACGTCTACTTGGAGTTCCTCTCCGGCGGCAACCAGCAGAAGGGTTCCCGCTTTCGCCGCCATGGAATGGATCAGAGCCTTCATAGGCAATCCGTCGTTGGTCGCGCGTACGTATGGTGAGAACTCATCTTGGCAGGATCGTCTAGCGCTCGATCAAGCTTCATCTACCGAATTCCGACATCAACGAATCTGGTGATAGTCAGTGTCGAGAGTGTCGATACTGAATGGGCGGCGCGAACAGGATCATCGATGTAGCGTCGTGATCGCGTCCTCTAATCCAGCTGTTTGACCACCGTTTGACTTCGCCCATCCGACCACTCAGATCTCCAACAACGACAGGCCTCCACACGACAACGCCACCAATTTCTTTGGAGACAAAAGGACAAACGTGTGGGTGTCGCTCAGACCTCCGAGGTAGATCGCCTGGAAGTACCTGATGGCTGCATCGTTGACTATCACATCCTTGCTGGTCATCGTTACCGGGGTCCCGTCCAGGGTCGCCTCGATGCGTGTGTCTGGACCGAAGAAGTCGTCTGAGACTGGTAGGGGACTCGAATACCAGCTGGACCGCAAGACGAACGTAGTGTTCTCCAAGAAGGCGGCGTCCCACCAGAGCCACCAGCCAAATGGATCAGCGTGGCGGCAAGACAGGCTTGATCGTTGTGGCCGCGATCCCGGCCAGCAGCGGCATGATGACGAACCAGGTGGCGGCCCCGCTGTAGTCGCCGGTGGCATCTCTGGCCAGGGCAAAGACCACAGGGCCCAGAGCGGTGGAAGCGATGTTGATGAAGGACGCCGTGCCCTGAATCTCACCTATGTGGCGGGTTCCAAACCATCTCGGCAGCAGAGTGGCGGAGACCGAGCGGGTCGCTCCACCGGCGGCTCCCAAACTCACCGTATAGAGCACAATTGCGAGACCCGGATTGAGGTTTGCCGCCAGGACAAGACTGAGAGTGAGCAAACCCATTGCGCTTGGTATCAGCCATCGACCAGTGAGTCGGTCGGAGAGATACCCGAAGAACAGCCCGGCCGCAGCGGCCCCGATCACCTGGGGCAGGAACATCACAGCTGCTTCGGTCGCCGTCAAGCCGGCGTCGGTTAACAGTGAGATCTGATGAAAGTTCAAAGCGGTGGCGAGCATCCCCACCGTCGCCGAAGCGCCGAGGAGGGTCCAAAACCTCTTGGTGCGGAGCGCTTCGCGACGTGTGGCTGAGACGGTCACTTGCTCCCTCGGCGGCTTCTTCGCCTTTGGATTCGGCCCATCGGGGACCTGGCCGATGTCGGATGGTCTGTCGATCATTCCGTAACGGGCGATGGGCACGACTACCAGCCAGATGATCACGGCGGAGGTCAACCAGGCGATACGCCAGCCGTAGCCCTCGATCACGAGGCTCAGACCTACAGGGACGAGTGCCATGACAATCGCAGTGCCGGTGCTGAAGATCCCGAGCACGGTTCCCCGGCGCTTCTCGAACCAGAGTGTCACGACAACCGTGCTCGACAGCATCAGAGCGCCCTGACCAAACAGTCGAATCGCCACGAATCCGATGGCGAGCGTCACAAACCCCTGAACACCGGCCATTGCGACAAGGGCAACCCCGAAGGCAACTCCGATCACCGTCATCGCCCGTCTTGCTCCGACCCGGTCGACCTGTTGGCCTATTCGTGGTAGCCCTAAGGCAGCGATGAGGGTGCCGATTAGATATGCGGTCGAGACCTCTGAACGACTCATGCCGAGGTCGGCTATGAAGTGGTCGACGAAGACGCTGACACCGATTGTCTGGCCCGGACCGGTGAGTCCCCCGGTGAGGATTGCCAGACCGAGGATGCGCCAGCCGTAGAACGAGCGCGGAACGGAACTTTGCTCGTTCTTCACCATCGAATCCTAAGACCCACCGGAGTTGACGATTGCGCAGACTCGGGCAGGCCTCCCCATCACAAACCCGGAAGTCTTGGAGCGACATCTCGATGGACTTTGCCGAGCCGGACTTCCCGAAGGGTAAACACGCGAGCAGAGTCGATTCGCTAGCCGTAGTTGCGTCGGCCTGACACCGCCGGCGCACATAACCGGCCATATGTACGGTCTCTGAGGTCGTGATCAGCCGCCCATAAGTGCCGTCATATGCAGATTCGACAGTGTCTAGCCCTCACCGGTCCGTTTGACGTCACCTGGCTTCTGCCGGAACTGGATAGGGACGGGTAGCGATGCATTGTCGGGAGAGACGGACACTCATGGCGTGGGCAAAGTGCGTAGGGTCAGCTGAGTTCGAAGAGCTTGGAAGGAGTCTCATGACATTGCGAGTCGTTGCCCACCTGCGGGCGCAGGAAGGAAAAGGAGCCAAACTCGGTGAAGCGCTCAAAGGTCTTGTCGATCCGACGAGAGCCGAGCCTGGCAACATCAGCTACGAGCTTCTTGGGAGTCTCGACGACGAAAGGGATTTCACCTTTGTCGAGGAGTATCAGGACAGCGCCGCGCTCGACGCCCATATGAATTCACCGCACGTTCTTGCCGCCTTGGCCGCTATGCCCGAGTTGGTAGACGGTGATCTGGACCTGCGGACATATCAGCTGATCGGCTGACCCTCCTTGCCAGGTTGCCGAAACCTGGCCATAGCGACCTGCCGAATAGATCACGCCGCTTTAGTTGAACCTAAGGGCGGCCGCCCATAACCGCCTGGGAGATAATGGTTTTGGTGGTTTCCACCGGCCGGGCGTCTTGGCGCAGGCTTTGGGCTGGATGGTGGGTGGCTTCCCCTGCGGTCACACGTTGACTTACGCGCACTCGATTCTGGACCGGTGCAGACAACCACGTTCGCACTCGCTTGGTGGGGAGGGGCCCGGCGTCTTGTTATGGGCGAGGTCCAGCAGCAGCGACACTCCACCCTCGGTCAGGTCAAAGCCGAACGGGTCGACGACAACCTGACCGAACAAGTCAGCCACCAAAGCCATCGCGGTGGTCTTCCCCACATCGACAGGAACCAACAGACACTGCTCCGGGTCAAGACCACGCACCCGCTCTACGAACAATCCCTGAACATCACCACCAACAAGACGCATGCCACACCTCCAAGATCGACAGTCAGAACGACTCCATCAACAATGTCGCTCCAACCCAACCCAAGGTGTATCAACCGGCAACATGTGCGGGTCGCGGGGGAGTAATCAACCGCCCATAAGTGCCGTTATGTGCGGGGCTAGGGGTCTGCTTGCCGCTGTTGGTGTACTTTCGGTGATGACTGGGAGGCGGAATGACAATTGACCCATCGGCACAGGGCGTTCTTGATCTGTTCGAGGCTCTTGAGATTCCAGCATTCGAGACTATGAGTCCCGAGGAGTGTCGCAATGTCTTCGAAGAGTTACGTGATCCCGACGCTCCGGTGGCTGAGGTGGCCAACGTCGAGGACGGGGAGATTGCTGGTGTTCCGGTTCGGGTCTATATCCCGGAAGGGACCGGGCCGAGACCTGTGCTTCAGTGGATGCATGGGGGTGGATGGGTTATCGGCAGCGTTGAAAGGGCCGATCCCACTGTGCGGGAACTGTGCAATAGGAGCGGACATGTGGTGGTCAGTTTGGACTACCGGCTCGCTCCCGAAAGCCAATTCCCGGCTGCTGTCGAGGATGCCCTCGCCGTTGCAGACTGGTTGGCTGTTAATGCGGCCGAACTAGGCGGAGACCCGGCTCTGCTAGCCGTCGGGGGCGATTCTGCCGGTGGCAATCTTGCCGCGGTCATTTCTCAGATGCGACCCGGTGTGTTCGGACTCCAGGTTCTGATATACCCATCATTGGATATGACATTCAACTTTCCCTCTATCGACACTTATGCCGAGGGTTTCCTGCTGACCAAGGCCTGGATGTTGTGGTTCCGGGACCACTATTTGGGTGGCCTTGATGTCGATCTCAAAGATCCACAGATTTCACCTTTGTATGCGTCCGACCCAGTGCTTTCGGCATGTTCACCTGCTTTGGTCCTAACCGTCGGTTATGACCCGCTCCAGGACGAGGGGATTGCCTACGCCGACAAGTTGGAATCAAACGGCGTGGCCGTCCAACGCGTTCACTTCGGCGACCAGATCCACGGCTTCTACGGCATGCCCCAGGCAATCCCAGCCGCACTCCAGGCAATTGATGCCACCGCACAGGCTCTCAGAGGCGAATAGGAGAGTTAATCCGAACCCGAAACTCGCAGTCCGGGAAGATGAACCTTGAACCGCGCCCACGACTAGCAATATGCGATCAGCTTCGATTCGGAGTGGCCGCCCATAAGTGCCGCTATGTGCGCTCGGATTGGGTACGGGAGCTAGGAGATGCGGCTATCTCCGACAATGGTGTTGACTGCCGGCGGGACTCCCACCTGAAAGAGACAAGATGACACAGCCAGCTCAGCCTCTTCCCGATTTCCTTTCCGAACCTTCCCGGATTGGTGATGAGATCAGTATCACGGGCAAGTGGATTCCGATGAAGCAAGGCGGCTCGTTTCGGAAGACGGCAGAGTCCAAGGAGATGCTTCGAGAGTGGGAAGACATCCACCTTGGGGCAAGAGGCGACGACGGAGTGCTGTCAACCGAGATCAATCACGCTGTCGGCGAAGACGCTGTCCTGGTTCACCACGTCTTTCAGAATCCTGATGCGCTCGTCCACTACTTCTCCACGACGGCAACACAACACATCGCGGCCCTCATGGGGGTGGCACAACCTGAGCTTCACCTGATCCGCGGAACGAGTATCCCAACGGCTGCCCGGGACGCAATCGGAGCGAAGAAGGTGCCTTCAGCCTTTGGAGAGCTGCTGTTCGGATACGTGAAAGAGGACTACAGGCGTCCTGACCCGGAAACTGCGATCAACGTCACAGCCAAGTGGACCTGCCACCCCGGAGTCGCAACCCACTTAGAAGACCTCAGATACTGGTGGCAGCGAGTCGGTACCGAAGCCCACTCGCTCGAGGAAGGGCTGCTCCGTTTCGAGGTCTACCAGGTGGTCGGGGAAAACGCGTTGACCATCCACGAAGTATTCAAAGACAACGCCGAACTGAAATACCACCTGTCCAAAGGCACGGCAGAGAAGTACAAGAAGGACATTGACCAGGTCGCTACTCCCGAGGCCTACTTCTTCCGTGGTCCGGTCTCTTGGACGATCCGGACATATTCGAAGTTCCTGCACCTGCCCGCCACCTACTCCAGCCAAGGAAGCAACCACACCGGCCCCGGAGGCAGCATGAGCGACGGAACAATCGCTTAAGAAGGACCCACACCTCCCACAACCAGAGCACATATGTGCCTGATCTCGCAGGACCTACATCAGCGACTCCTCGCCAGGCCTTCCAACAATTCGTAGGATCGCTGAAAGGACGCCCGGCGGTCTTTGCCTGCGGAGAAAACACTCGCGAGAACCTCGGTAGCTCCGGCATCGAAGAACCCTCGCAGCTGCTCGGTCACCTGACGCTCGTTTCCGACCACTGCGATCTCGCCAGCTTGGCTCAGACCTTCGGTATCGAGCTGTCGCCGGTAGTTCGGAAGCTGCTCATAGCCTTTGAACATCTGCACAGAACGCTCCAACGCCACTTGTGCGTCGTCATGCACACACACGGGCAGGCCGACGATGATGCGAGGCGGGGTGTCGCGGCCCGCGTTCTGCGCCGCTTGCGTAACTCGCGGCGTGGTATGGGTCTTGATCGTGTTGCGGCCGACCATCCAGGTGATGGTGCCGTCCGCCACTTCGCCGGCTGTCTTCAGCATCAACGGAGCAAGCGCGGAGATCACCACATGGAATGGTTGCGCTTCCGGCACTGAGAAAGATGCATTCGTGTCGAAATGTCCGCCGTCGAATTCCACGTGTCCTTCGTTGGCCAGCGCCTTCAGAATTGTCACGTACTCCCGGGTGTGCCGAGCCGGGCTCTCATACTTGAGACCGAGACTATCTTCGATCCCCTTCCGATGTGATGGGCCGACCCCGAGGGTCAATCGCCCGCCAGCGAGCACGTTGGCCGTAGCCGCCTGTTGTGCAAGCGCATAGGGGTGGCGGGGATATGTTGGTACTACTCCGACCCCGAGTTCGATTGTGTGTGTTTTATGACCGGCCAGTGCAATCACCGTCAGCGCGTCATACGTGCCGACCTGTGTGAACCAGTAGCTGGCAAACCCTCTTTCCTCCATCTCTGCCACTTCGTCAATCAGACTGCTCAGTGCTGTTCCCCGGCGAACGTTGCCGCCGTAAACCCCGATCTTCATGATCGAATCTCCATAATCGGTTCGTTCACGGCTGCTCCTCGTCGGTATAGGTCGATGTAGAAGTATTGCTCACTCTGAGGTCACGCCGGTATCGGGCCGCCTCTCGGTCTCCCATATGAGCGGGCGATCGCTCTAAGCCACGGTGACCAAACAGCCAAGCTGGAGGCGCTCGAAAACCTCGAGATGTTGGGAGCATTGGCAGTCGCCGCCAAGCTCAGAAAATCCCTGCGGGATGAGGGTGCTGTCGTGCCCCGAGGAAAGAATCGACACACCAGACGCCACGCCGCCGGTCTAACCGCTCGACAAGCCGAAGTCCTCCGACTCCTAGACGAGGGTCTCTCCAACATCGGATCGCCGACCGGCTTTTCTTGTCACCTCGGACGGCCGAAAACCACGTTTCGGCCGTGCTCACCAAGCTGGACTCCTCCACACGAGACGAAGCCGTGTCCCGAGCACGCACCGAAGGTTTCCTAACGACCAGCCGCTACTGGTTAGTCGTGAACCTCGCCGATCTTGGGCTGCCAGGGCCACCTTCCCTCGACCTCGAGCACCAAGCTCCAACTCAGGAATGTTCTGATCATGACCAGTATCCCGAGAATGATCACGTTCTCAAGCGTTGCTTCAAGTGTGACGGTCTTGATGATGTCAGCAGCGATAAGGAGGTCGAGTCCGATGAGCAAACCTCGGGCCATGTATCGCTTGAACGTATTGAACGACTCGGTTCCGCCTGAACGCAATCGTACGGCCAGCCCGCCAAGCATGGACAAGACCACCGCCACCGCAATCACAACGATCGCCAGTATCTCGATTAGCTCAGATACCACCCGAGCTATCTCAAAGTCTCCGATCGACAGTCCGGTCACGTGGCCAAGATTGGCATCATCAACCGCCAATCGCCGGCATTGTGCAGTCAGATCAGCCGCCCATAGGTGAGGATATAGGAGTAATCCGTCCGCGGTTTGGGGAACGTATTGTTGGCGTTAGCCGGTCGGCCTGGCCGGTCTGGAGGCACTAATGGGCAACAAGGACAAGGGCGGTAGGAACACCAAGAAGGCGGCAACCAGAAGTCTCAAGCAGAAGCGCGCCGAGAAGAAGGCGAAGCGAGAGGCTCTCAAGGGCAAGCCGAAGTCGGGTCCCTTCCTCTTCTTTGGTTCGTCGGTTGCCGTGTCCATCACGGCAACCCTCGATGCAGGAGTCCCCCTCAGAGACGTCCAAGAAGCAGCATCACATGCCGACCCGAGGACAACAATGAGATACGACCGGGCTAGACGTTCACTCGACCGCCACGCCACCTACATCATCGCCACCTTCGTCGCCGGAGCCTCACGATGAGCTGAAACCACACAGCACGGGTGGGCTCGGGGGAAGACAAGGAGGGACGTCACCTTGCGACCTCTCGGCCTTTCCAGCGTGACCGGCTTTCACCCTCAACACCGGCTCTTCGGTTAGGTCATTACCCCGAGCCCAACACCAAGCCTACCCACCAGAATCGCCACGCATAAGTGCCGCGCTATGTGCGGGGGTGCGCATGGTTCACGAGTTCGGCTTTGGTGATGTGTCGCTTGGCTGTTCTTGTCTTAACGCACCGAGGTAGACACCGGCGAGGACGAGGGCACCTCCACCTAGCAACCCGAAGGTGAGTTGCTCGTCGAGAAGCCATGCCGAGATGAGAACTGTGACGATGGGCACGATCACGAACCCGTAGTTGGCTCGGGACGCGTCCCAGTATCGGAGCACAACGACGTAGAGGGTGAAGACCACACCAGAGCCGATCACGGCCATGTAGACGACAGCCCACCAAGTAGTTGCCTGTTGGGGCAGCCTCACATCATTGCCAGCGATAAGGGTGAGAAAAGCAAGGAATATGGCTCCGACGGTCATACCGACGGCGTTTATCACGATGGGGTGGACTGGAGGGAACCGTTTCACCGTGATCGCGGCTTGGGCGAAACAGACGGCCGACCCAAGCGCAGCAAGGATCGAGAGTATCGGGAGCGGACCTTCAAGAGTGAGGCCCGACATGACAACCACTCCTGTCACCGCGAGAAGCCCTCCGACGACGGATGACCTGCGGAGGCGCTCCAACCGCTGGGTTACAGCAAGGAGAAGAGTCACCAGTGGGACGATCGATAGGAGGATCTGGCCGAAACCGGACTCCAACTCAACCAGCGCGTAGAAGAAGAACGCAAACGCACCGCCGTACGCCAAGAGGCCATACAACGCAGCACCTAACAATGCTCGCCCCGCGGGAAGCCGGTGACCCGAAACCACCATCACCGTCAGCATCAACACAGCCGCCAATCCGAACCTCAGCGTTGCTCCCCAGAACGGGTCCAACTCCTGGTTCGAGAAACGGACACCAACAGCATTCCCGCCAGCCAGAACCGAATACCCAAGAAACGTCACCAACGCGATACGTTCGGCTCTTCCATCCATACCACGAATCTAGGCAGCGTCGCCCTCACCCCACACAAGTGCCGTTATGGCGGTCGGGACTTCTGGCCCTGACAATTGGGTGGGATTCCTAGTACGGATAGCGATGGAACACCGGTCCGTTCGGGATATTGAAGGATGCCAAAGACAGCGGAGGTCATCAGAAGCGACACCAGGAGAGACCTGCTCTTCTTCGGTCTGCCAGCCGTCGTCGTTTTCTCGCTGGGACTCGTTGTTTGTGCGAGGGATGGTTTCTATGAAGGGATTGTGTCTGACCTGTTCGACGCAGTCAGGTATCGAGATTCAGGGTTGCTCTCAGCGGCCCAGATAGGCGGGGTGGTCTTCTTCAGCGTTGGGTTGATAACCATGGTGGTCGCCCAGGCCACTCTCAAACGCTCCTACTCCGGCACCCTGGTTGTCCGGTCGGATCATCAACTAGTCACCCATGGCATATACCGGTTCATCCGTCATCCCATCTACCTAGGCGGGATCATGGGGGTCTGCATCGGTATCCCCATGTTCGCCCAAAGCCCACTCGGATTCCTGATATTGCTGACCCTGATCCCTATCGTCCTCAACAGAATCCGTATGGAGGAACAACTACTGACTGCAGAATACGGCGATACCTACCGGGCGTATCAGGAGCGCACCCGCAAACTTATCCCGTTCATCTACTGACACTCAACACCTTGGCTGAAGGAGTGCGAGGTGCCCGGATGTAGACCTCTCACACCGTCACCGCACCATAAAAGGGCCTTTCACCGCGGCATGTCAGGCTGACATCATCGAAGAACACACCCTGGACATCACCGGCGGGAAAACCTACGCAGAGTTGGACAGAGACGACCCTCTCCGAGGGACAGCAATGACTTCGTCGTTTCTTCGGGCCTCATTGTTCACATCAGTCGTAGCTTTCGGGGTAGCAGCAATGGCGGTCGGGATGGGTGTCCTCTTCGTCTTCATTGGGTTGGCCTTGAGAAAGCTGGATTCTGGGGACGAAATCTCCACCTGACTTCTATCCGATACCTTGAGACGGTTCAATCTCACCCCTGCCGCAATATGAGTTTCTGACGCCGGTTATCCACCGCCCATAGGTGCCGTTATGTGCTCACTTTCCCAATGGGCGGTGACAGGGTCGGTGGCTTCCCGAGGATGTGTCTATCCGCCAAATGACGTACCCGGTCCATGTCTTTCGCCCCTACCCGCTGCCACCTTCCGACGGTTGGTTGAGTAAGTGGGACGCCGGGGTTGGAGAGCGTCACCGGCGTATATGCAAATGACCATGAGAACACCAGGCAAATTCCAACAGTCCGCTAGCCGCGGCCTCCCCGGCGTGGTCCTCCATGACATCTCGACGGGCGCGTGGATGATCGCCGTATCTGACGCGGGGCCAAATCTGGACGGTCTCTCATCCAACCACAACGAGGCGTGATGTTGGTGTGCTTTGGCACACATGCGATTGGCGACTGCCCGCTCGATGCGCCCCCACTGGATGAGCATGGGATTCTCTTCGAGACGAACGGACGCCCCGCCGCTGACAGCTTCATCACTCGCTTTTTCAGAATTGGCCAAAGCCAATCTACCGATCCGAGTGAATTCGAGGATGACCACCCGAAGAGGTGTTCTCGGACCAAGCTGAGCCGCCCATAAGTGCCGTTATTTGCGGTCGTCTACTGCCGCTCAGTCTGATTCGAGGACGCGGGTGGACTGGCCAACCTCGATGAGGTGCCCGTCGGGATCACGCATGTAACAGCGGATTTCGGGTCCCCGGTCGATGGGAGGCGTCAGAAACGTGGCACCTTTCGCCGACCATTCGTCATACACCTGCTGAATATCAGCGACACGGATGTTCAGGAAAGCACTCACCTGATTGGGATCAGGGGGCACATCGAGTGTCACCTCAGGCTTGTCCTCGGTGGGTCCGCCCCCTTCATTGATGATGATCCAACTGTTGGCCAACTTCACGATCGTCGGCCCACCCTCCATCACCGTCACACCCCCAAGAACCCCTGCATAAAACTGTTGAGAAGCAGCAACATCAGCCGAAACAACAAAATGAGTGAGGACGATCCCCTCCGACGGAGCAGGGAACTCCATGTCTGCCACGATCTGATCTCCTGTAGTGAGAAATGGGACCCTACTCCGTCGAACCACCAGCAAACTCCAGAACCGTGGACGCCCATAGGTGCCGTTATGTACGCGTGGATCAGTGAACGTGGAAGTGTTTGACGGTCGTCTCTCGGTCGATGAGATACCTGTCGTCTTCGGGATAGAAGACAGCCTGGTCGATGTCTTTCCCCGCAAAGGCGACGATCGCATCATGGTTGTCCCAGAAGCTGATGGTCACGAACTCTCTGCGGTCACCGTCCGGTCGGCTGATCAGGTAAGCACCCTGGTTGCCCGGTGTTGCTTTGTACTCGGCGATGCCGGTTTCGAGAATGTATTTGGCGTAAGCCTCGGTGTCCTCGGGGCGAGTCCAACCTCGCCAGGTTCGTGTAATCATTGACTCTCTCCGAAGTGGGGGTGAAAGATCGGGACCTTACCGGTGACAGCCCGTCGCCTAGATGCACAACGCATAAGTGCCGCTATGTGCGGGGCGGTCGATGGAAGTCAGCACTTTCTTGAGCCTGTGGCAAGTCTTCGTAAGACCGATATCCAGCCCGATTTGTCGAGCATTTAGTGCCCAAGCGAGATTTCGATGGACGGTGTTGCACGGCAGCCGCACGAACGAGGTTCGCTACCTAGGATGGCTCCCTGTGACCCAGACAATGGTCAACTCAGAGGCACAGCCGGTACTGTTGATGCTGGTTGACATCAGTGGGTATACGCAGTTCATGGTTTCGCACGAAAGAGAGCTGCGGCACAGCCAGATGATCATCGGGGAGCTGCTCGAGAGCCTGATGCACCAGGTTGACGTTCCTTTACGCCTCTCTTCGATCGAGGGCGACGCTCTCCTCCTCTACGCGATCAAGAGTGGCGACGATGACATTTGGCGTCGTCGCAGCTCCAATCTGGTCGAGCGCTTGCTATCCCTCTTCCGGGTCTTCAAGGAGCGTTTGCTTGAGATCTTGGCTTACAGCGTGTGCAAGTGTGACGCCTGCGTCGAGGTCGGCGATCTCAAGTTGAAGATCGTCATCCACTCCGGCAAGGCGCTGCTTACCCATGTTGGGGAGTTCCCAGCGTTGTCGGGCGTGGATGTGATCACGGTGCATCGTTTAGCCAAGAACTCGGTGCCGGAGGACGAATACGTGCTGCTGACCGAGGCGGCGTACCGAGATCTTGCCCTGCCTCCAGAAGCCGAGGTGCGGGAAAGCAGCGAGGAGTACGACACCGGCGTCTTCACGACCTACATCTTCCTCCCGAACGTTGATGTCGAACTGGATGAGGAGGCCATCAGGGCTAGGTTCTCGGACGACAACGCCGCCGTAAAGATCCTCAGGGACGAGATTTCCCGCGAGTACACCGATGTGGCCGACGACCCCGACCGGGGTTATCACTTCAACACCGGCCGGGCAGCATTGGCGATGAACGGCTACGAGCAAGAGTGGCTGGGGGGGATTCCCGAGTCGGTCCTAGCCTCCTTCTCCGGAATGGGCAACCCATTCTTCATGGGCATGCCGGTAGACGGTGAGTACGTAGTAGACATCGGCTCCGGGGCGGGACTCGACTCGCAGATTGCGGCCCGGGTTGTCGGGTCCGCAGGTCATGTGATCGGTGTTGATATGACGGAGGCGATGCTGGACAAGGCGAATGCAGCCAAGGCCGAACTCGGGTTGGATCAGCTCGAGTTCCGCCGCGGCTATGCGGAGTCGCTCCCGATATCGGACGGATGGGCGGATCTGGTGATATCGAACGGCGTCGTAAACCTCGCGCCCGACAAGGACAGGCTCTTCAAGGAGATCTTTCGTGTGCTGCGTCCCGGCGGTCGGATTCAGATCGCCGACATCACCGTTGAGAAGGAGATCCCCGAGGAGGCGAAGAGCCACATCGACTTATGGACCAACTGAATAGCCGGAGCGCTGCTGGAAGCAGCGCTCGGGGCCACGGTCGTGGCTGCCGGATTCGAAGGGTTCGAAATCACGTGGAAGAAGAACGTGTTCGAGGGAGCCGCAGAGCCGAGCAAAGAAGTCGCCTACTTCGGCACCCAGGGTGTCAACTTCCGCGCGTACAAGCCTGATGCTTAGCTCTCGACGAACCTCGCTCCCCGGGGGGCTTCATTCACCCGTAAAGCGGTGTGCGTCTACCAGCCAGACACCCTCGACTTGGACGAGCCTGATGACCGAGAACCCTTCGGCTAATGCTGGCGTGGTGACTCGTTCCGGTTGGTCCACGATGTAGGTGTCGCCGCCACCAAGGACCATGAGGTCGCCGATCGTCTCCATCTCGAAGCCCTTGTAGTACTGAGTCACCCAGTCGGCACGGAAGTCGCGCTCCTGGACGTCGTTGCCGTACGAGAGGAACGTGAAGTCCTCGGTTACGTAGTTGAGCATTGCCTCGCCGTTGGCGTTGAGTACCGCCTTGTTGTAGTTGTCCAGTGCTTCGGCTGCCTCTGCGGGCAACTCGACACCAGCACGCTTATCCGCCTCAGCGACCAGCGCGTCTCGCTCAGTAGTGACCTCGACCAATTCGGATTTGGTCTGTGCGAGTTCCTGTTCGAGTGCCGCATACTCGTCCGATGTAGTGGGATCACTCGAACGCCCCGCCAATACCAGACCCAAAACCGCCAATCCTGCGATCAGCCGTCGCATCATCCACTCCCTCCAAGAATGAAAATGGAAGCCCACGTCCTCAACCATGAGTAGACAGACGAGCGACGACACCCGCAAGAGTCATAGGTCCCGAATACCCAGCCCATATCCGACAGTATGTTCGGCTGGTCAGGCGCGCATAAGTGCCGTTATGTGCGCGGTTTGTGCTTGTTCTGATTCCCGGGGTAGCTTGCCGAAATGGAAACTCTCAACGCTCTTCAATCCAGACGAAACGTCCGCACTTACCAGGACCGGTCCATTCCAAACGAGGATCTGGAAACCATACTGGAAGCAGGGCGAAGGTCGCCTTCGTCCAAGAACCAGCAACGGTGGGACTTTGTTGTATGCACCGAGCCCAGCCAGTTGGAACGGCTCTCCGAAGTATGGAGAGGTGCCAGCTTTGTAGCTACCTCCGCTGTGACGGTTGCTCTGATCGCTCCACTATCAGACGAGCCTGCGGTCCTGGGTTCGATTCACTACGACCTCGGTCAGGTAACAATGGCGATGATGACCGTCGCAGCCGACCGTGGAATCGGTTCAGGTCACACATACGTTGCAGACCAGGACCTGGCTCGTGAACTACTTGGCCATCCCGTAGACATGTTCTGTGCGTGGCTCTTGGCGTTCGGATACCCAGCGGACCGACCTCTAACACCAGTTCGGAACCCAAACAGGCGGGACTATGAGGATGTCGTACACATAGACCGCTGGTGAAGCCCTGTCAGCGGTCCGCCGTTCGCCTTCACCGGTTGCGGTAACATGTCGCCACCATTCCACTTGGTGACTTTGTTGAGGCGGGTACAAGCCCGAGGCCGCTTCGCATAGGGCGGACCTTGCGACTCGTTTTCGGCCTGGGAGCCACTTCTTACTTCGTCTGGAATCTCGTTGTTTACCAAGACCGAGTCGGCTCGAATTCGATCAACGCTGGCTACTTGGTCGGTGTTGTGTTCGCCTGGTGGTATCTCTCCGATGCTTTTGTCGTCGGTCTTGGGCTCAAATGGGGCCGATGGCCTCGGATCGTTGCGATCCTGGTCGCTGTCGTACTTGCGGTTGTCGGTTTGGTGGCATACGAGAACGTTTGGGCGCCACCGTTGGCGTGGGGTGTTTTCATCATGAGCCAATTCTGGTACGGGTTCATTGGCCCATCGTTCATCCTCGCCGCGATATTCGCTGTCCCCGGCTGAGAGTTCAGAGGTGTGCCCTACGTGCTAGGGCTGATACGGAGGCAACCCGCCATGGAGCATCCCTGAGGGGGACTCTTCACCCCTCTGGACGAGTGGGAGCGAAATCGATAGCGGCGGCGTTCAAACGCATAACCGGCAAAATGGTGCGGCCAAGCCCAGTCGTAGCAGCCACACATAAGTGCCGTTATGTGCGGCTGAGGGTGTGCACTGCGAGGATGGTGGGTGTGGATGTTGAGGCGTATCTGGCGAGGATCGGTGTGCACGATTCGGTGGAGGTTTCGGTTGATGGGCTGGAGCGGCTACAGCGTGCCCATCTGACGTGCGTGCCTTTTGAGAACCTTGACGTGTTTCATCGTCGAGGTGTTGGCACAGGCCCAGACTGGTCGGTCCCAAAGATCGTTGACCGGCGTCGTGGGGGATGGTGTTACGAACTCAATGGAGCTTTCGCCACTCTCTTGGCAGAGTTGGGCTTCTCGGTGAGATGGCTCGGGGCGATAGTGCTTCTCGAGCCGGTGTCGTCGATTGCTGACCATCTCACTCTCGAAGTGACCCTGGATCGGCCATACCTGGTGGACGTCGGGTTCGGTGACTCGTTCATCCGTCCCCTGCCGCTCGATACCGAAGGCCCCCACGATGGAGGGACCGGGATGTTCGAGTTCGTCTTCGACGCCAACACCAGCACACTGACTTTCCAAGGTCGAGACGGTCAGGAACCCCAGTACCGGTTCGACAACTCAAGGTTCACTGCCGCCGACTTCGAGGAGCCTTCGCAGCGGCTTCAAACCGAGCCAGGACTCCAGTGGACTCAACATCCATTCGCTACCCGTCTTATCGACGGCGGCCCCGACCGTGTGACACTGTTCCCAGACCGAATCAAATTCCGGCGCAGCGGAGAATGGGACGAGCAGCGTCTAGCCGATGACCAGTGGGTGTCGCTGCTCCACGAATGGTTCCAACTGACACCCTGAAGAAGTCGGGTAGCCCTACGTTCACGACTCGTCCCCGCCACGCGGACACCCTTTCACACGACGGACAACACCCATAAGTGCCGTTATGTGCGGGTCCGACTGATCATGGACAGTCGAAACCACCGCCTGCCTTCAGATGAGTCACCCTCTCTAGACTTGATATCGGATGAGTCGCTATCGCAAGAAGTTCTTTATGGAGGCACGGGTCGAGAACGTCTGGCAGCTGATGAGCGACCCCGATCGGCTGCCGGAATGGAACGGAGCTTTTGACCGGATCGAAAATGCGAGCGGCCGTTTGGACGAGATCGGAACGACCTACACGCAAGTCACCAAACTGGCCGGCATCGATCTCAAAGGTGATTGGGAAATAACCGCCGTCGATCCGATGCACAGTCGGCAGTTCACCGGGACGCCGCCCGGTTTCTCCTGGTGCAACGGTTCAGACAGCTTCGAACCCAAAGACAGCGGCACCGAATACACGGTCGAGATGGATTACGGTCTTCTAGGTGGGCCGATCGGCGCAGTTGCTGACAGGCTGTACGGCAGATCTCTGCTGGAACGGATCATCGAACGCAACATCGAAAAGCTGCGACTCATCCTCGAAACTTGACTCTGTTCCCGTCTCGAGCCGCCGCACATAAGTCGCTCTTCTGCTCTATCCGTGGGTGGTTTGGAGAAGGTTGACACGGGTTGGACCCTGTCTGCTTCTAGGTTTTTGGGCTGTCGCGAGGCTCAAAACTACGGGAGCCAGAAAAGGGTGCAGAACAGCCGAGCATGGGAGCATCGGAGACGGAGTTGACGGCCACCGTTGCCGAAATTGTCCATATCGACGATAAGACCAGTCGAAGCTATCGACGCCTACCTCGACCCCGGCCTGTTTCATGGATCAATCGAATCGACAAACACCTAATTCCGGTTGTTCACCAGAATCGCCTTCCGTTCTGCGGCCTTCACCCCTACTCCTAATGCCCTCACACGGTTAGCTCCCGGCAGCCACCCACCACAACTCCCAAGCCGAAAATGACACACAGATACAGCAGAAGAGCGACATAAGTGCCGTTATGTGTGTCGAGCCGCGCCCCCAGCCAAGACTGGCGACCATGTCGCAGTGCGGCAAGTCATTCACAGCACCCTGGGGGTCACCCCCAGTACGCATAAGTGCCGTTATGTGCGGCTGGATTGCCAATGTGTTTGACTTCGATCGTGGATTTGAGTGACTTTCGGGTGTTGTCCTTCGATTGCTACGGAACCATGATCGACTGGGAGACGGGCATCCTGGCCAACATTCGACCCTGGCTTGATGTTCAGGGGGTGGAAGTCGATGACGTTGAGATCCTGGAAGCTTTTGGTCGGGTCGAAGCAGCCGAAGAAGCATCAACCCCCGACGCTCTCTACCCGAACATCCTGACAAGGGTCCACGATCGGCTTGGGGCCACCTGGAACCTCGACCCAGACCCCATTGCAGCGGCCCGATTCGGTAACTCGGTCGGCAGTTGGCCGCCATTCTCCGACTCCCATGACGCTCTCACCAGGCTGGGACGCCAATACCGGCTCGTCATTCTCTCCAACGTAGACCAAAAGTCTTTCGCCGCAAGCAGAGACCAGTTAGACATCACCTTCGACGCCGTGTACACCGCCGAGACGATCGGCTCTTACAAGCCTGACCCGGCCAACTTCGACTATCTGCTCGAAGCAGAACGAACTGCGGGTTACGACCAGGCGGAGATTCTTCATGTGGGACAAAGCCTGTTCCACGACCACGTTCCAGCTGCCAACGCTGGTATCGCCACATGCTGGATACAACGACCCTCTCCCGGCGGGAAGCACGGCGCAGCGCAACCACCCGCAACCAGACCAGAGGTGGACTTCCACTTCACCACCCTTGCAGAACTCGCCGCGGCCTCAGGCAACTAACCACAGGTCTATGAGGAGGTTCAGGTGTCTGATATTGGCCAGTCGATTGTAGGAGCAGTTGAGTATCTGACTGCCAACCCCGACAAGGCCCGATACACAGATGCGTCTGCCACAGCGAAGGTTGATGGGCTCCGTTCCACGGTCTCGGAGCCGGATGGCGCCACCCTCGTCTCTGATATGCCTGCTGGTGTTGGGGGAACAGCCTCGGCGCCGTCGCCGGGGTGGTTGATGCGAGCGGCGTTGGCCAGCTGCGATGCGACTGTGATAGCGATGCGGGCCGCTACCGAAGGGATTGCTCTCGACACTGTGAATCACAAGTCGAAAGGTTGCAGCATGCGTGATCCGCACGTCTGAAGCATGGCAGCCTGCGATATCGCCATGGGGGACTATGGCGACGCGACAGTCGCCGCACCGCACATCAGTCTTGAGGCGCCCGGGCCGATGTTTCCCAGACGCGGGGCACTATGACTTGCGACCCACCTTCGACAACAGTCTCTGCTTCGTGACATCGCGCAGGATCTCACGGGCGGCGTTGTGGCCGGACGCTCCACTGACACCGCCACCGGGGTGTGTCCCCGCCCCGCAAAGGTAGAAGCCGCGTACGGGACTGCGATAGTCGCTCCACCGAGCAACAGGCCGCCAGCTGAACATTTGGTCGAGCTGGAGGTCTCCGTGCATGATGTTCCCCCCAATCAGACCGTATTCCTGCTCCATCTCGTACGGACCGAGGATGTGACGGTGCTCGATCAGGGACTCGAAGTTCGGTGCCAGCTCCGTTATTCCGGCAACAACCCGATCGGCAAACGCCTCGACCTGGTCCCGCTCGTCGCGCCCCGCCCAATCAGCCGGGACGTATTGAGCAAAGATCGATGCCATGTGCTTGCCCTCGGGAGCAATCGAGGGGTCGTAGACGGTGGGAATGATTAACTCGGCATAAGGCCGTTCCGAGCCGCGACCCCGTTGAGCATCGTCGAAGGCCCTCTCCACGTAGTCAACCGAGTGGAGCAACTGGACCATGCCAGTGTGCTGCGGACCGACGTCGGTCCCGGGGCGCGAGATGAAGTCCGGCAGCCCCGAGAGCCCGAGGTGGATCTTTACCGTGCCGCTTCTGGTAATGAAGTGCTCCATGCTCCTCAGGATCTCGGCTGGCACGTCGGCAGGGTCCAGCAGACTCAGGTAGGTCGTCTTGGGATGCAGATTGGAAACGACGACGGACGCCGCAATCTCCGTTCCATCCTCGAGAACCACCCCAGTAGCGCGACCGTTCTTCGTCAGAACTCGTGCCACGCTCGAGTCCGTGCGTATCTCGCCTCCGTACTCACGCACGTCGGCGGCAATTGCGTCCGACAACGCGCCCATGCCGCCCCGGACCACTCCCCATGAGCCGAGGTTGCCGTTGATCTCCCCCATCCAGTGGTGGAGCATGATGTAGGCGGTTCCCGGAGCTCGAGGGCCGCCGTATATCCCGATGATCCCCTGGCTGACGAGGGCGGCCTTGACCTCCTCGCTCTCGAAGTACTCGTCGAGGAGATCAGCGATCGACCGACCCAGCAGCTTGACCACCTCGGCCACGCCCCGCACCCCGAGTCGGCGGAAAGGCCATACCGTACTGAAGAGCTTGATGAGGTCCTCTGGCCGCATGCTCCCGATTGGCGGTGGTGTCATCGAGAGGATCTTGCGCAGGCTCAGAGCCGTGCGAGACAGGAAATCGTCGAACTCGGCATATGCCGCGGCGTCGCGCTCTGAGAACACCTTGAATTCTGCGGCCGTCTCGGCCTGATCGGCCCACACCATGATCGAACGACCGTCCGGAAAAGGCACAAAGTAGTCCGGACTCACCTCTGTGACGTGATAGCCATGGCGCTCGAGTTCCAGGTCCTGCACGACATTGGGCAGCAGCAGGCTGCTGACGTATGCCAATGTTGAGACCTTGTAGCCCGGCCACGGCTCCTCGGTGACCGAGGCGCCACCCACGATGCCTCGCTTCTCTAGGACCAAGGGCTTCAGCCCTGCACGGGCAAGATATGCCGCGCATACCAACCCGTTGTGCCCCCCGCCAACGATCACTGCGTCGTACATGCCGATCCTCCAGCTGCTCGTGTTGTGGTCTCCGTAAGGGACTTGTGCCCATGTACCGTCTAATCCGAAAAGACGTCCTTGGCGAACTCTTCGGACACCTCGACTTGGCGGTCGATCTCATCGTCGTTGTGCACTACCAATAGCGTCCACTGCTCGTCGGCGCCGATGCCCCTGCCCTTCATGGTGTTGGAGGTTAGGTGAGGCCGCCCATAACCGGCATTATGTACGGTCACTTGCCACGCTGAATAGCGCACATAAGTATGCCGTTATGTGTGGGTCCTGGCTCTTCTTCTCGACTGTCCACCGGCCGCTCGTTTTTGACTTACGAGCCGATCAGTCGGATGAGTACGTAGACCACCAAGAGAACCGCTGGGAGTAGTCCTGCCGATGGCAGGCCTCGGTGGTGACGATTGAACGAACTGTTTCTCAAGATACCAGCCTCCACCACAACCATGCGAAGCATCCAGGGATCTGGCTAGAGGCAAAAGGCCCAACAACGTCTCAAACAACAGCGACCGTAGAACCGCCCATAAGTGCCGTTATGTGCGGTCCAAAGCTCGGGATAGCTTCACCGTCTCTGTGACAACGGCGATCGCCGTCCCAACGATGCCCAGACCTATGACCAGGCGAGCCACGAGATCCCAGGTGAGGTCGAAGTCCGAGATGACGATTGGGAAGTCGTACGCCGAGAAGTCGAAGGGATAGACCAGCAAGGTCCACACCAACACAGCTATCGCGAGCAGGTTCACCACGATCTGAGTAGCCGCTTTGACCGGGGGTTCGTCGTAGGCCATGTATAGGAGGTTCAGGACGATATTGACTACCAATGCGAGATTGATGACCGGCAACAGCTTCTCGAACTCGGGGGTTAGCCATGGCAGCCACCCCCAGCTCAGAATGTTGTTGACGACCACAAAGACCAGGACATTGATACCAACGGCTACTGCGTATCCGAACCGTCTTGCTCCGATCGAAACTCTGCTCGCCTCGGTGTTGTCAACTGTCATCGTCCACTCTGGATACTCGATTCCTATCTTCGGAAGCATTCAAGTCGGCCGACGGGACACAAAGTCCAAAGGCGGTTCCCTGACCCGGAACGATCGGACTAACAATCGGACAACGAAACTCGCCGAGAGGCCTCCAAAGGACCCGCAACTCCAATCCATAGTCCGCCCATAAGTGCCGCTATGTGCGGATAGCTTTCAGGCGGGATGCTGTTCGTTGCTGGAGGTACTGGTGCTGGTGGGACCTAGTAGAGCCTGTGCGATTAGCGCCCAGATTCGTGCTGTGCCGTTGATCAAGTGAAGAAACACGAAACCGAGTCCCACTCCGATAACGGCTACGACAATGGCCTCCCATACCTCATCGACTTCCCAGATGGTCCCGATATTTGGGTTGTACCAGTCTTGCTCATAGACGAGAGGAGCAAGAACCTGGGCGAACATCGAGAAACCAACCACTACGAACACGAAACCGACGATCCCGAACGGGAATTTGAGGAGCAGGTAGAAAACCCGCTTCCAGGTTTCGGAACTGACCACCAACTCTTTGAGCTTGGTCCAGAACCCCTCAGCCAACGAGATTCTCTCGGTGTGGGCTATTGAGGTTTCCAACAGTTGGTTGGTGGTAAGCCGCTCGAACTCTCCTAGCCCATAACTAGCAGCCACCATGCCTACCAAGATCGGGATTCCCATCAGGGTGATCAGCAGACCGAAACCGAGTGAGAAACCGGTGACAAGAAACACGAAGTAGAAGATTCCCAAAGGGAACGCCAGCAGCAAATATCCGACGCTTCTCCACGTCCTCGACTGTGTAACCACTTGAAAGAACAAGACTGCCTCCTTCACAAAGCTAAATCGAAGCTACACACCCGGACCCACCACCTGCCACCCATAAGTGCCGTTATGTGCGGTTGTTTCGTCCTCGGTATGGTCTGGCGGTTGTCTGAATTGGGTATAACTTCTGAGTCGGTTGAGGATGCTTATGTGTAGGGTCTTCCGAATCTGGCGATGCACCGCTATTCGGTGGGTATGGCCGACCAGGTCGGCGGATATAACAAGCTGACCCATACCCCGCTCCTCTTCGAGCCGGGCGCGTTTCCTGGGGGGCCAAATCGGGACACCCTGTATTCGTACGGCTGGTTCGATCTCGATGATGGACCGTATGTGGTGTCGCTTCCTTCGTTCGGGGATCGTTATTTCGTGTGGCAGATGACAGATGTGTATGAACACAACTTCGGGCTGGTGTCGTTGAGTCCCTTCATGTTTGACACAGCGATGTCGCTGCAGCCCAGTAGCTGATGGTCCCTCTCCACTCCAACACGGCCTGGTTCTTCGGGGTGGTTGCTACCCGCTTTGGTTGTCAACCGGCCGGATTCATCGTCTCCTCAGATCAGAGATGACCCGTCGGGCTGCGTTGTGCCCTGGCGCACCGGAAACACCTCCGCCGGGATGGGTTCCCGAGCCGCACAAGTACAAGTTCCGAATGGGTGTCCGATATTGAGCTGCCCGAGGGTGGGGGCGGAGGCTGAAGAGTTGGTCCAGATCGTGGCGGCCGTGGAAGATGTCAGACTCTGTCAATCCGTAGATCGTTTCGAGGTCCAGTGGGCTGAGCGTCTGACGTCCGACGATCACGTCGGTGAGATTGGGCATCACCCTGCCCATGTAGGAGACGATCCTGTCGGCAACCTCCTCCTTGATGTCATCCCAGTGCAGGCCATCGGCCAATTCGTACGGGTAGTACTTGGCGAGGACACTCACGACGTGCTGGCCCGGAGGCGCCAGGCTGTCATCGATGGTGGACGGAATCGTTATCTCAAGACGTGGTTCTTGGGGTAGCCGTCCTGCGGCTGCGGCTGCGTAGTTGGCTTCCATGCCCTCGATGTCAGGGAACATTGTGATGTCCGATCGACTCCACCGACCTCCGTCGCGCAGCTCTGGGAATCGAATGTCGGGCAGGGTTTTGAGCGCCAGGTTGACCTTCATCGAACTGTGTCCCATGCGTAGCTGCTCAATGTCTCTGGCGAACTCTTCGTCCAGATCGTTCCGATCGATCAACTTGAGGAAGGTTCGCTTCGGATCTGTGTTCGCCAACACGCAGCGACTGTTGAATACTTTGCCGTTCTCCATTCGGACACCGACCGCCCGACCGTTCTCGACGCGGATCTTCTCAACGGGCGCGTCTGTCCGAATTTCGACACCCGTCGACCGAGCGAACGATGCCATCGCCTGGGTGATAGCTCCCATGCCGCCCTTCACCAATCGCCACGCTCCCGACTCACCGTCCAGTTCACCGATTGCCATGTGAAAGAACGGGATCGCAGACCCGGGCTGGCCGAGGCTGGCGAAATTCCCTGAGAAACAGTCCGAGGCGTACATGTTCCTGACCATCGGGCTCTCGAACCAACGCTCGATGATGTTGCGGGCGCTACTCGTCAGCATCTGCGCCAGGCGGTAGCGCTGCTCGGGCGACAGCTTGCGGATATCCAGACCCATGCCGGCGAACGCCGCGATGTCCCTCAATCCTGCGTCGAGTTTGGGAGGTTCCCGCAACATCTGATTCCGAAGGACCGCGCCGATTTCCTGAATCATGGCGTCGAATTGCTCAATGGCTTTGTAGTCGGTGGTCGAGAAGCGTTCGACTTCCTTGCGGTCGTGCTCTTCATCGTCGGTAAGAAAGAGGTAGTCATCTCCACAGACCGCAAGTGTTCCATCCAGCGCAAGCATCTCGAATCCGTGACGTTTCAATTCGAGGTCTCGGATGACCTCGCTCCGCAGGAGGCTGACCACGTACGAAACCGAGGAGACGCGAAAGCCGGGATGTATCTCTTCAGTCACTGCAGCGCCGCCGACGATGGGCCGCCGTTCGAGCACCAGGGTTTTCAGTCCGGCCTTGCCGAGATAGCCGGCGGCGGTCAGGCCGTTGTGCCCTCCTCCGACCACGATGGCGTCGTACGTCTCACGCATTGTGTCGACCTGTGACGCAGATACGGAACCTCTCTTTGTGTGAGCATACCCAGGCTTACAAGCGCTGAGATTTCCGCCCGTTCGGTCTCCTTGAGTCGTGATGGAGCTGATCGGGCGGATTCACCTTCCCACTTCGTCATTATCGACCCACCTCTTAGTCGGGTCTAACGGGCCGAGCGTCGCAGCTCATTTCGGTCGAGTCGAACGGGCCACGCCGAGTGTGACAACCGAGGCGATGCCCAGGCAAACCCCAACCGTTGTCCAGCTTGCGGCCTGAGACACGTTGTCGATTAGCCAACCCAGCACCAGGGGCCCTAAGCCAGCGCCGAGAAACACTCCCGCCTGAGTGATTGCCGAAGAGGCGGCCGGTGTTCCGATGTTGGCGTTCACCACGGTGAATGTCATCAATCCCGGCCAACCCCAGCCGGTTGCGAACGCCAGCAGAACAAGCCCAACAAACGAGACCCCCCCGGCTCCGCCGAGCGCAAAGAACACGAGACTTCCAACACCCATCAACACTGCGAGACCAGTGAAACCTCGGGACCGCCCACGATCGGTAAGAGCCCCGGCGGTTACCCGGGTGCCGATGCTGACGAGCGATCCGACAGACAGAAGCAATCCGGCCCCTGACTCCGATAGGGATGCTTCCACAGCCGCAGCGATCAGGAATGTGCTCAGCGATACCGCGGCCCAAGTTGCCAACGCCGCTGCAGCTGCCAGTGCAATGATCTGCGAGGTGGACATCGGAGCCGCCCCGCGAGTCAGGTTCTCGTCGCTGGTGAGATCAATCGGATCGTCGTTGTCCGATGCCAGAAGCAGCCATATCAGCGGTAGAAGCAGAGCCGCGAAAGCGAAGGCGAATCGCCACCCGATGGTGAGTGCAAGCGTCGGCACGGCCAGACCTGCGAGAAGGGTCGAAGTCGGGATCCCGCTGTGCTTGAGGCCGAAGATGAGGCCCCTCCTCTCCGGTCGGACGAGTTCGGCGAGAGCCTTATTTGCTGACGGGTTCGCTAAGCCGTAGACGGCCCCACCGGCGACCATCAGTAGTGAAAGGGATACAACACTTCTCGCGAACAGTGCAATTCCCACGAGGATCAGCGCTGAGGCGAGCGAGTTGATCCGCATGGAAGCCCGCCATCCGATACGTTCGATCACACGACCCAACCCGGCGGACGAGATCGATGCAGTCAAGAAGAAGAGGGCGGCGGCTGCCCCGAGACCGGTGGTGGTCAACGCAATATCCTGCTCGAGTTGAAGGAAGGTCGCTCCCACCAGGAAGACTGGTAGCGCGCTCAGGGCGACGATCAGGATCGCCAGCGCAAGTCGACGCCAGGGGAGTTCTGTCACCTGGGTGCGTGAGGCGTCGGCCCCATTATTCCGGCTGAAGCGGTGTGCTGAGAGTTTGTCCCGGTGTTCTTATGCCACCCCTGTTCGGGCCAACATCGATGTTGCCGAACCGTTCGGCGATGACAGGAGCCAGGGGTCGGGCGTTGGGCGGTGTCAGCCAGAGGCGTAAAAGGTGTCGTTTGAGTTCGGGTTCCTGGTAGTCCTCGTATGTGGTGCGGGAATGGAGCACCTGATGGTTGTGGATGAACTGCATGTCACCGGGTCGGAAGTCCATGTCGATACGGATGGGGTCGCTGTCGGCAAGCTCATCAACCATGTCCATGGCCTCGATCTGCTGGTCGGTCAACCTTGGAACATCGTCGAAGCGCTGGGCAGCGGTGATGAAGTCTCTGTTGTACGTGGTGGTGAGGAATCCCCCGTAGGGGTTGACGATTGGCATCTGATAGTGGGGTCCTTTGCCCTCGGGGATCTCCCCTTTGCGATCCAGGAAGAACGGCTCGGTTAAGACTTCGACGAGGTCAGGACGTGATGTCACCATTTCGTTGTAGACCGTCACGGAGCTTGCAATCTTGCTGAGGCCTCCTGACTTTGCCTTCTGAAGGCAGAGAAGCGCCACGATGTCACAGGAATCCGTGTGATAGAGGTGGCGGGCCGTGGTTCCGTAGATACGGTGAGTCGGGTTGTTTGGGTCGAGTCCGATGTCTCTCACGTGGCCCAAAACGTGGCCCTTGGCATTCTGGGGAATTGGCCATCCAAAATAGGATCCGATCAGAAAGTAGGCGATGGCAGATTCTTCGATCGTGAAGTCTTGGACCGGAAGGCCCCGGATGAGTGCGAACCCTCTTCCGTTGACGACGTCGTTCTGAATGTCGTCGAGGGTCGCCCCCAAACCTTGCAGCGGAAAGGCTTCCTTGTTGACACCCAGAATTGGGGTATCGGAGTCACCAACCGCCTCGATGGCAGCCTGGATCTCATTCAGATCATCCTCGTCGAGTTCGTACATCCACTCGTCGGATCGTGGAGCCATCTCAGGGCCGTACCAGGCCGATGGACCGTCCACCGTTGTGTATTCCCACTCTGACTGGCTCATAGTCTTACTGCTCCTTAACTGTGAAGATCCAACTGCGAAGATACCGTGGCGTATCCAACAACGTGAGTGAAGTGAGCCAGCCTCCCCTTTCTGATCTGAAAGTGATCGATCTCAGCCGGATTCTGGCTGGGCCTCTGTGTGCGATGCTGTTGGGAGATCTCGGCGCCGACGTCATCAAGGTCGAAAATCCCGCCCGGGGAGACGACACACGAGCTTGGGGGCCACCGTTCGCGGGAGGGGAGTCGGCTTATTACCTCCATGTGAATCGGAACAAGCGAAGCCTGACCCTGAACCTGAATGAACAGGCCGGAAGATCGATTCTGGCTCAGCTGATCACATCGGCAGACATTGTGATCCACAACTTCAAGCATGGGACTCTCCCGAAATGGGGTTTCGACGAAGCGTGGTTCGAAGAACAAGCTCCACAGGTTGTGCGATGCACGATCTCTGGTTACGGCACATCCGGGCCAGGAGCTGGGATTCCCGGTTACGACTTCATCACCCAGGCCGAGAGTGGTCTGATGGCTATCACCGGCGAGTCAGACGGCGAACCCATGAAACTCGGCG